>ODAI011689429.1_pt1 | contig 11320 bp, 8 predicted proteins | sample 1539321 | NCBI WGS metagenome assembly ODAI01 (sample SAMN02144231, study PRJEB22623) | gut metagenome | biome: sheep rumen | host: Ovis aries | place: New Zealand
AGCACCTGCAATGCAGGTGCTTTCTAAGTAGCGGGGGAAGGACTCGAACCTCCGACCTCCGGGTTATGAGCCCGACGAGCTACCAACTGCTCTACCCCGCGATGTTATTGGACTGCAAATGTACGTCTTTTTTCTAAAAATGCAAAATTTTTCTGCATTTAGGACGCATTTACTGCCATTTCCCTGCTTTCCAGGGGCGATTTCAGACCGAAAAGCCGTCAGGACAGGAATGCCAGGATCTCCGAAACGGCATCCTTGGCGAACTGGCACTGCTCGCCCGTGGAGAGGTTCTTGATACCGATTACGCCGGCTGCTGCCTCATCCGTCCCGTTGATGGAGATAAACGGAATGGACTTGCGGTCGGCATAGTCAAACTGTTTCTTCAACTTGCCCGCATCCGGATAAATCTCACAGGCGATGCCTTCGTCACGAAGACGGCGCGCAATCGGGATCAGATACGGAAGGACCGACGCATCCATGTTGGCGAACAGGAGGCGGGTCGAGGAGCGAAGGCCGGCAGGGAACTTGTCCAAGCCTTTGAGGACATCATAAATCCGGTCTGCGCCGAAAGAGATGCCGACACCGGACATGTCCGGCAAGCCGAAGATCCCGGTCAGGTTGTCGTAACGGCCGCCGCCGCAGATGCTGCCGATGGCGAAATCCAGCGCCTTGACTTCGAAGATCGCACCGGTGTAATAATTCAGGCCGCGGGCCAGGGAGAGGTCGATTTCAACGGCCTGGCTGATACCGGCCGCGTCGATGTAGCCGAACAGTTCTTCCAATTCATCCAAGCCTTTCAGACCGGTTTCGGACACGATGCCGGAAGCGGAGTGTCCGCTCATCAGGGAACGCATCGTCGCCAGTTTTTCCGCCGTGGAACCACTCAGCAAGAGGATCGGCTCGATGACCGCGACGGCCTCCGCCGTCAGGCCCTTGCCCAGCATTTCTTCCTTGACGGCATCCAGCCCGATCTTGTCCAGTTTGTCGATGGCCACGGTAATGTCCACCACCTTGTCCGGGAAACCGGCGATCTCCGCAAAGCCCGTCAGGACTTTCCGGTTGTTGATTTTGATCAGGACACGGATGCCGAATTTCGTGAACACGGTATCCACGATCTGCACCAATTCCAGTTCATTGAGCTGGGACTTGCTGCCGATGACATCGGCGTCGCACTGATAGAACTCGCGGTAACGGCCCTTCTGCGGACGGTCGGCCCGCCACACCGGCTGGACCTGGAACCGACGGAACGGGAAGGAAATCTCGTTCTGGTGCTGGACGACATAACGGGCGAACGGGACAGTCAGGTCATAGCGGAGACCTTTTTCACAGACGGCCTTGACCAGGCCGGCGTCATCGACGCCCCCTTCCTGGAGGAAAGACGGCACGTCCACCTTGGAAAACGGTTCGCCGGAATTGATGATCCGGAAGAGAAGCTTGTCCCCTTCATCACCGTATTTCCCCAGCAGGGTGGAAAGATTCTCCATCGCCGGCGTCTCGATCTGGGCATAGCCATAGGTGCGGTACACGCTGCGGATGGTATCGAAAATGTAGTTGCGTTCGGCCATTTCCTGCGTGCCGAAATCGCGGGTTCCCTTGGGAATGGAAGGTTTCTGTGCCATGTTCGTTCGGTTATGGAACTGCAAAGATAACAATTTTAAGCGGTACGGGCAGGAGGACCCGGACAAATCTCGGAAAAAATTCTATATTTGTAGACAGAACAAACAAATACGCACATATGAAAGAATTTGTCAAAATGGTCTGTGCCGTCATCTGCGGCCTTATCGTGATGAGTTTCCTGGGATTCTTCATGTTTGTCGGCTGCGCCGGCAGCATGGCCCTGGCCGGCAGCGGCAGCGAGCCCGTCCTTCCCCGCACCGGTGTCCTGAAGATGGATCTTTCCACCATCGCCCTCAGCGAACAAGGCGGATTCCAGGGTTTCGATCCGACTTCCCTGCTCCTGGGTTCCGGCAGCATGGCCCACCCCGTCGGCCTCTGGGATGCCGTCCAGGCTGTCAATGCAGCTGCGGCGGATCCGGCCGTTAAGTATATTTATCTCAAGCCGGACGGCGCTTCCGGCGGTCTGTCACAGCTGGAGGAATTCCGCAAGGCCCTGATCAGCTTCCGCCAAAGCGGCAAGGCCATCGTGGCCTGGACGGACAGTCCGTCTACCGGCAGTTATTACCTCGCCTCCGCCGCCGACAAGATCTACATGAGCGCCAACGCCGGCGCCAGCCCGATGATCACGGGCATCGGAACACAGATGGTCTTCTTCGGTGACCTGCTCAAGGAACTGGGCGTCAACGTCCAGCTGATCCGCCACGGAAAATACAAATCCGCCGGCGAGACCTACATCAAGGGCGAGCCCAGCCCGGAGAACCTGGAGCAGAACCAGGTCATGATCAACTCGATCTGGAACAGCTTCGCCGCCGAGATCGCGGAGAGCCGCGACATGACGCCGGAACAGTTCAGCACCCTCATCGAAGAGCTCAGCCTGGTCACGGCCCAGGACATGCTCGACGCCGGACTGGTGGATGAACTGATGACCCGGAGCCAGCTCGAAGAGAAACTGGCGACCCTCGCCGTCGTGGACAAATTCGAAGAAGTCAAGATGATCCCCTTCGCCGACTATGTCACCGCGAAGGTCAAGCCGAACACCAAGGCCAAACAGAAGATCGCCGTCCTGTATGCGGAAGGCAACATCGTCGAAGGCAACAGCCGCCAGCAGATTGCCGGCGATTACTTTGCCGCACAGATTGAGAAACTCCGCAAGGACAAATCCGTCAAGGCCGTCGTCCTGCGCGTAGCCTCCCCGGGCGGCAGCGTCCTCGCCTCCGACAAGATCAAGACGGAGATCGACCTGCTCCGGGCCGAGAAACCGGTCATCGCTTCCTATGGCGACTATGCCGCTTCGGGCGGATACTGGATTTCCAACAGCTGCGACCACATTTTCACCGACCGCACCACCCTGACCGGTTCCATCGGCGTATTCAGCATGATTCCGGACCTCAGCAAGACCCTCAAGGACAAGCTCAAAGTCGGCGTCTACACCGTCGGATCCAGCAAACACAGCGCCATGATGTCGGGCTTCGCACCGCTGGACGAGGCTGAAACCGCCTACATGCAGGCCTCCATCGAGACCATCTACGATGCCTTCCTGAAAAACGTCGCCGACGGACGGGACATGACCCCGGAGCAGGTCGACGAAATCGCCCAGGGACGGGTCTGGACTGGCGCGGATGCCCTCGGCATCGGCCTGGTCGATGAGATCGGCACCCTGGAAGACGCCATCAAATACACGGCAAGCATGGCCGGCGACGCCGACTTGACCCAATGGCAGATTGTCGGTTACCCGAAAGCCCTGTCTCCCGCCGAACAGTTCCTGGAGATGTTCAGCCCCAGCCAGGGCAAGGACAACGATGTCCTTGCCGGCACGCCGTTCGCTCCGGTGGGCCAGGCTTTCCGGAACTGGAACGGCGACCGGAACGACCGGTTCATGGCCCGGCTGCCGTACGAAATGGCTATCCGATACTGATTCGGAGAACGGATTGCGTCTGACCGGTCACCTTGACGGAATCGTCGATGCGCAGACCGAGGACGGAAAGAACATGAGAGCCGTCGTCCTGCACCAGGACGATGGCTTTCTCTTTGTCCAGCAGGTTGAGATGCAGGTCCGTGAACAAGTCGCTCACTTTCTTGCGGCCGTCCAGTCCGAGCGGACGGAGCCAGTCCCCGGCCCGCCAGCGGCGCAGGGTCAGCGGGAACGGGACCCGGTCCGCATCCAGCAGGACCGTCCCGGCAGGACACCGGACGGAAGCGGGGACGGGACCCCGGCTGACCGTTACGGCCGTCGCACCGCAGAAATAGGTTCCCGGCCCCGGAACAGTCCAACGCAGCAGGCCGTCGTCCAGCGCGTTTTCTTCCAGGATCATAGCATCCGCCGTCAAGACCAGCCGGTACCCCTCGGACCGGAAAGAATGCCCGGCAGTCGGCCGGTTCTCCTCCAGCATCCCGGCGATCTGCTCCGGAACGGACGGTGCAAATCCCTTTTCCCGGAGGAAACGGAAGAGAAGATACTTCCACTCCTTTTCCGCACGGAGATCGTCCAGACGGATCCGGTTCCCTGCCGCCAGCGGTGCCATGTGCTCTTCATAATAGGCTCCGACCAAACGCGCGGCCTCGTCAAAATGGGCCATGTCCCGGGCCAGGACATCCAGGAAAGCCGGATTGATCTCCCGGAAAACCGGAAGGACCTGATGGCGGATCTTGTTGCGGCGGTATTCCGTTCCGGCATTGGTCCGGTCTTCCCGGAAAGGAAGGCTTTCGGCAGCCGCAAAAGCGGCGATCTCCTGCCGGGAGAAAGTGAGCAGCGGACGGATCAGGCTGCCCGCTCCCGGCAGCGGCCGGGTCGCACGCATGCCCCGGATTCCTTCCAGACCGGTTCCCCGCAGCAGGTTCAGGACCAACGTCTCGGCATTGTCATCCGCATGATGGGCGACAGCCACCGGCGCATCCCCGTAAAAGGCGCTCCGGCGGGCGAACCAGGCGTACCGCAGATCCCGGGCCGCCATCTCGATGCTGATCCCCCGCTCCGCGGCATAGGCCGCCGTATCGAAACGCGTCGATTCGAACGGAAGGGAACGGGCCTCGCACCAGTCCCGCACGAACGCCTCGTCCGCGTCGCTTTCCGCACCCCGCAGCCCGAAATTGCAATGCAGGACGACCAGCGGACGACCCGTTCGGCGGAACAACTCCGCCATGCACATCGAGTCGATGCCGCCACTGACAGCCAGAAGGACCGCCCTGCCATCTTGGCAGAGCAGTCCTTCCAAAATCTTTTCAAATCGCTCCTGCATGGCGGGAGTGGATTTATTTCTTCGAGGAGAAGGTATAGGTGAAGCCGAAGAGCAGGCCCTCATAGAACTGGACGGCACGGTGGCCGGCCGGGTAGTCCGCATCGATGATCCGGACGGTATCATCGTAGATGAGGTTGGTGTTCATGGTCAGGGCAAAATACTTCGCAAGTTTCCAGGCGAGGGTGTTGTCCCAGTAGACACGGATGTTCTGCGGGTTCTTCAGGTAGTTGGAGAAACCGATGAACTTCGTTCCCGCCTCGAAATTGTCGTTGATCTTCACCTTGGCGCCGACCGTCAGCTGGGCACCGAATTCGAAACGGGCACCCTTGTAGTACTCCGGATGGAGGGCGGCATCCGCCGCATTCTCATAGTCTTTCTTCAGGTCCATGCCATAGCTCTTGCGGAGGTTCTCGTTGTGACGGCCGAGCTGGTCCTCGGAGACGATCGTGAAACCGCCCGTCAACGGGGAGAAGTTGACAGTCAGCCAGTTGTTCGGGATCCAGTCGATACCGAGACCGAGGGTCGCGATGGCCGGAGACAGGAAACCGGACTTGAGGACACGGGCATCACGCCAGTCCTGGCGGGACGGGTCGTCCACGGACGGCGTACCATAGGTATAGCCGTTGGAGAACTGGTTGAGGAAGGTGAACTTCGCCGTATAACTCAAGGTTTTGGTCGCCTTGTAACCCCAGGTGCTTTCCAGCAGCATCTGGTCGATGTTCTTCTGGTTGATCGGCTTGTCCTCGGAATACAGGAAACCGTATTTGAGGAGCATGTGGTTCTTCCAGGTGATCTTCTCTTTCTCGTAATCGGCGTTGCCGTCGATCGTGGCGTTGAGGGAGACATTGTTGTTACCGCCCTTCGCCCAGTTCATGTAGGAGTTCTGGCCGAAACTGATGTTGGTCATCAGGGAACGGGTCCAGTAACTCGGTTTCGGAGCCTGAACCTCCTGCTGGGGCGTATTTGCGATGGCGGCAGCCGCTGCTGCGGCGGCTTCCTGGGCATTATTCTGGGCGAACGCGGCCATGGAAAGGGCCAGGCCGGCCGCCGCTACAATCAACTTTTTCATAATCCTTGCATTTAAATTAATAGGCAATACCGAATACGACACGCTGCCGGGACGGTTTGCCGGAATAGATATCCTTGCCTTCTTCCTCGCAGACGAAGCTGTCGACCGGGATGCAACGGATCGTAGCCTTGGTCGCGTCCTTGATCGCCTGCTCGGTCTCGGCAGTGCCGTCCCAATGGCAAAGCAGGAACTTGCCGGTCTCGATCTTCGCCTTGAATTCCTCCCAGTCGTCGCACTTCTCAACATGGGCGGCGCGGAAGTCGAAAGCCTTCTGGTAAATGTTCGCCTGGATCTCGTCGAGCAAGCCCTTGATATGGGCTTCGATGCCGTCCAGCTGCATGGTCTCCTTGGTCAGGGTATCGCGGCGGGCCACCTCGACGGTCCCGTTCTCCAGGTCACGCGGTCCCATGGCGACCCGCACCGGGACGCCCTTGAGTTCCCACTCGGCGAACTTGAAGCCCGGACGCAGGGTGTCGCGGCTGTCGATCTTGACGCTGACGCCGAGGGCTTCCAGGCCCTTCTTGACCTGATGCATCTTCTCCAGGACGGCGTCGAGTTCTTCGGGTTTGCGATAGATCGGAACCATCACGACCTGGATCGGCGCCAGGGCCGGCGGGAGGACCAGGCCGTTGTCATCGCCGTGGGCCATGATGAGGGCGCCCATCAGACGGGTGGACACGCCCCAGGACGTCGCCCAGACATACTCCAGCTTGCTGTCCTTGTTGGTAAACTGGACATCGAAGGATTTCGCGAAGTTCTGGCCGAGGAAGTGGGACGTACCGGCCTGGAGGGCCTTGCCGTCCTGCATCATCGCCTCGATCGTCAGCGTATCGAGGGCGCCGGCGAAACGCTCGTTCGGGCTCTTGTGGCCGATGATGACCGGAAGGGCCATGGTGTTGCGGGCGAAATCGGCATAGACATGGACCATGCGGACGGCTTCCTCCTGCGCTTCCTGCGAAGTCGCATGGGCGGTATGGCCTTCCTGCCAGAGGAACTCCGCCGTACGGAGGAACAGACGGGTACGCATTTCCCAGCGGACGACGTTGCACCACTGGTTGCACAGGATCGGAAGATCCCGCCAGGAGGTGATCCAGTTCTTATAGGTATTCCAGATGATGGTTTCGGAAGTCGGACGGACGATCAGTTCTTCCTCGAGCTTGGCGGAAGGGTCGACGACGACGCCGTTGCCGTTGGGGTCGTTCATGAGACGGTGGTGGGTCACGACGGCGCATTCCTTGGCAAAGCCGGCGACGTGTTCAGCCTCGCGGCTGAAGAACGACTTCGGGATGAAAAGCGGGAAATAGGCGTTCTGGACGCCCGTCGCCTTGAATTTCTCATCGAGGATATGCTGCATCTTCTCCCAGATCGCATAGCCGTAAGGCTTGATGACCATGCAACCCCGGACCGCGCTCTGCTCCGCGAGATCCGCCTTCACCACGAGGTCGTTGTACCACTGGGAGTAGTTCTCGGACCTTTTCGTAATCTGATCTGCCATTTGTTTGTTTTTTATCGATTAATTTTCTATTCTTGCACTTGTGAAAAAAGGTACGATAATTGCTATACCTCTTTCAAACGTCCGGTTCCCTGCGGATTCGGGCGTACAAAGATACAAATTTTATTATTAATTATAGGAGATACAGAAATGAAAACAAGACTCATTCCCCTGTTTGCAGCGCTGATCGCTTTCACCGCGTGTGGGTCTTCTGCGCAGTACGCTTCCTCCGGACAGCAGTTCCAGGACGGTATCTACTATAGACCTGAAACCGCAACCGCTACTACAACTGTTCCCGTCAGCGACGAAGCCGTGGCTTCCCTCGTTGAACAAACCAAAGGCTCTGAAGTTTATCTGCGGAGCGGGCAGGGTGCCGACACCCTGTTCGTCCCCGAGAATATGTCTGCGACGGTCCGCTTCGACCGCGCCGCGAAAACGACGACTGTCACCCTTTCCGAGAACCCGACCGTCGACCTGTGGATGGGCTACGGTCCGTACAGCCGCTGGCACTACAGCAGCTGGTACTGGAACGACCCCTGGTTCTATGGCGGTTTCTACCGTCCCTGGCGTTACTCCGCCTGGGCCTGGGATCCCTGGTACTGGGATTTCTATGATCCCTGGTACTACAGTTCCTGGTTCTGGCGCGATCCGTGGTACTACGGCCACTACTGGGGCAGTCCCTACTACAGCTGGTACTGGGATCCTTTCTGGGATCCGTTCTATGACAGCTACTACTGGTGGCACCGCGGCTACTACAACCCCGGTTACTACTATGGCTGGTATGGTTGGGGCCACGGTCATCCGTACGGCGGTACCGGCCTGCACGGCGACCGCTACTTCGGCACCAGCAACCTGACGCACGGCCTGCGCACCGACGCCCTCGGCGGCCGCTCCAGCCGGAGCAGTTCCGCGACCGCTTCCCGCAGCGCTTCCACCAAGAGCGGATCTTCGACCCGCGCCGCCGCCACCCGGACTTCCGGAGCGACGACCCGCGCCGCAGCGACCCGCACTACCCGGACCTCCGCCAGCAGCGTTGCCCGTCCCGCCTCCGCCGGCAGGGTTTCCGGCACCGGCGTGACCCGTTCCTCCTCGTCCGCAGCCCGGACTTCCGGCGCGGCGACCCGTTCCGCAGCCTCCGGCAGCAACCGGTCCACCACGGTCTCCGGCGCTACCCGCAGCAGCGGTTCCGTCTCCCGTCCTTCGACGGCGAGCCGTTCTTCCAGCTCCGCGACCTACCGTCCTTCGACGTCCAGCCGTTCGAGCAGTTCCGCCACCTATCGCAGCTCTTCCAGCAACGGATCCTTCCGCAGTTCCAGCAGCTCCGCGACCCGTAGTTCCAGCGCTTCCAGCAGCGTCCGGTCCTCCTCGTCTTCCATGGGCAGCTACTCCGGCGGTTCTCGTTCGAGTTCTTCCGGCGGCGGTTACTCCGGCGGCAGCTCCTCCGGCGGCGGCTCGTCCCGCAGCAGCGGAGGCGGCGGCAGGCGCTAATCCCGCAACCTGATGACCATTAACCTATTCAAACTCGGAAAGAACATGAAAAAGATAGCTCTTGCTTCCCTGCTCGTTTTCGCAGCCGTGGGTGCCGGTGCCCAAAGCATCAATGACGCCCTGCTGTTCAGCGAGAACGACTACTACGGCACCGCCCGTACCGTTGCGATGGGCAATGCCTTCACCGCACTGGGCGGAGACCTCGGCTCCATCGGCATCAATCCCGCCGGTTCCGCCGTCGCCCGCTACGGGCAGTTCACCATTACCCCGAACATCAGCATCATGAGCACCGGTGCCCAGTTCAACGCCGATCCCGGCGTGGCTGACTACGGGACCGCCATCAACAACACCCGTTCCCGGTTCACGCTGCCGAACTACGGTGTCAGCATGTATATGGACCTGAACCGCCGCAACGGCCTGAAGGGCTTCTCCTTCGGCTTCACGGGCAATGCCACGTCCAACTACCTCGACCAGGTATCCGTGTTCGGCGACAACCCGCACACCTCCTACCTGGGCAACATGGCCGCCGGCCTGAAGGGCATTTCCTCCTCGGTTTTCGGCAACAACCCGTATGACAACAGGGACGTGTACTGGGACGAAGTCATCGGCTGGCGTACCGGCATGATCTACAACGAAGACGGTTCCGACGTGGACTACCTCGGCTCGACCGAACGCATCTTTGACGATGGATCGATCGGGACCGGCGGTGCGCTGACCCAGCGCTGGGGCCGCCAGACCCGCGGCTACAAGCAGGATATGGTGATGAACATGGGATTCAACATCTCTGACAAGCTGTTCCTCGGCGCCAACCTCGGACTCATCTCCATCGGTATGGACCGGAACCTCTACATCGCGGAGGAAGCGGTCAATCCGCAGGACTTCCCGAACAATTTCGAAGGGACCGACACCTACTTCAGCTATATGCGCATGCGCAACTACCTGGAGGTGGAAGGCAGCGGTGTCTACGGCAAATTCGGATTCATCTTCGTCCCGGTTCCGGCGTTCCGCATCGGCGCGGCCATCCAGACCCCGACGTCCATGCACATCCATGAGTTCTACCGTACGACCGGTGAGATCGCTTTCACGGACTCCCGCTACAGCGCCACCGAGAATTCTCCGCAGGGTGAAGGCGAATACCGTCTGATCTCCCCGTACCGCGTCAACGCGGGTCTCGCATGGAACTTCGGCACCGGTGTATTCAGCGCTGACTATGAGATGGCCGACTACAGCACCATGCAGTTCAAGTCCGCCTTCGACGGCTATGCCGGAGACTTTTCCTACGAGAACCAGGACATCAAGCAGGCATACGGCAAGACCCACGCCTTCCGTTTCGGATTTGAAGTCAAGCCGATGCCCGACTTCGCCATCCGCGCCGGCTACAACGTCGCCACGGTCGCCGACAAGGTCCATGACAAGGACAGCGCCCTGCGTCAGTCTGCGTCCTTCGGCCTCGGCTACAGTTCCCCGGGCTCCTTCTTCTTCGACCTTGCTTTCCGCGGCAACTTCCGCCCGAACGAGTACTATGTGCTCTACGGAGACAACGCGAATCCGTATGTCAGCGGCTACCTCAACCCGGAGGTCAAGATCGGAAGCCAGATGTGGGACATCGTCGCCACCCTGGGCTGGCGCTTCTAGATTCGTTTGAGATAAGAGATCGCGTCCGGTCCTTCATTGAAGAGAAGGTCCAGGACGGACAGATCGGACTGAAAGCCATATTTCCCGGCAAAGACCTGGAAATATGGCTTTTCCAGTGCCAGGTCCTGCAGGATCGTATTGGGACGCTTGGGATGGATCCGGTTTCGGAAATCCTCCGGCACCTCCGGCTCGAACCGTTCCGTCGGACGGATGTCCAGGGCCAGGCCGAGCCGTTCCGCCAGATGGCGAATCAGGACCAGGTTGAGATCCCACAGGGTCTCCGGACGGCTCTCCAGCAGGTCGAAGATCCCGTCTTTATAATACGTGAAAAACGCGGAACTGTCATAGGCGCTGGCTATCGCCCGCTCCAGTTTCGGAATCCAGGGCGTCGAGTAATCAACACGGACGGCCGTGACCGGCAGATGGTACAGGCCGGGATCATGGACGACGGGAACCCGCTGGTCCTCGATGCCGCCGGCCGTCAGGATCCGGCAGCGGTTCCGGTAACTCTGTTTCTGGTAATGCTCCCACGCCTCCAGCCGGACGACAGACGGAAAAACCCTGTCAGGAGACAGGGTAAAATCCTTGGCCGCAGCGGCGAACCAGCTGACCGGCGGAAAAAAAGCCGTGGAGAGCAGCATATCCTATTCGATGGGACCGCGCTCCTTGCCGTCGCTCGCCCGGACGATGCCGCGCTTGGACGCACGGATGAAATTCAGGATGGTATCACGCTCCTCGGACTGCGGGAAGCCGGCTTCGACTTTCGAGCAACCGTCGGAAATG
>ODAI014479303.1_pt1 | contig 11320 bp, 12 predicted proteins | sample 1539321 | NCBI WGS metagenome assembly ODAI01 (sample SAMN02144231, study PRJEB22623) | gut metagenome | biome: sheep rumen | host: Ovis aries | place: New Zealand
CCTTTCGGCGCAAAACTGGCAGCGCGCTTTCGCGCGATGCCTTTTCAATAAAATGAAGCATTTTATTGAAAAATAGTATCAGAGGGGCTCTCCTCCCGTCTTTTGTTCGCAGCTTGGATATTTCCCCTCTGATTTTTCGCCTCGCAAGGCGAAAAACAATTCAAATCCGTTTTTTCCGGGGGCGTGTACCTCGGAAAAAACACTTCTCGCCCCGCAAGTGTGCGAGCGGCGTCCTCACGCCGCGAGTGCGCGCAGCGGGGTGCAGCTTTACTAACACTTCAGTCCCCAAAAGGGACTGAAGTGTTATGAGCGGATTCTTTTATCCGCTTTTTTGGTCAGGATATTGCCGATGCTCTGGAACAGCTGCACCAGCAGCACGAGCAGCAGCGCCGCGGCGTACATCACCAGCGGGCGGTGCCGGTTATAGCCGTACTGGATCGCCATGTTGCCGAGTCCGCCGCCGCCGACCGCGCCGGACATGGCGCCGTAGCCGCAGATCGTGATGAGCGCGACCATGAAATTCGACAGCAGCGAGGGCAGGGCCTCCGGCACCAGCACCTTGAAAATGATCTGCGCGGGGCTGGCCCCCATCGACTGCGCCGCCTCGACGACGCCGTGATCGACCTCGCGGATCGAGGTCTCCACCAGCCGCGCCACGAAGGGGAAGGCCGCGATCGACAGAGGCACGATCATCGCCTGCGTGCCGACGGAGCTGCCGATGATGGCGCGGGAGAGCGGCATGACGATCAGCAGCAGGATCAGGAAGGGCAGCGAGCGCAGGAGGTTGATGACAAAGTTCATCAGCCGCATCAGCGCCTTCGGCAGCGGCAGCACGCCGCCCTCCTCCCCGACGACCAGCAGCACGCCCAGCGGCAGGCCGATCACAAAGGCCAGGATCGTGGGCAGAAAGGTCATATACAGCGTTTCCCCGATGAACTTGGCGAGGTCGTGCTCCACGATATTCCGCAGCAGCTCCCAGTCCGCCGGATTAAACATAGCCGGTCACCTCCTCCGCGGTCACGCCGCGCTGCTCTCGCAGATAGATCAGCGCGCGGGCCGCCTCCGTCTCGTCCTCGGGCAGGCCGAGCACCATGCTCCCGAAGCTCTTTTCGCCGATCACGCGCGTGTCGGCGGCGAGGATATTCAGCCGGATGCCCTGCTCGATGGCCAGCTCCGAGATGATCGGCTGCGCCGCCGAGGCCCCGTTGAACACCAGCCGCACCAGGCGGTTGGCGGGCAGGACGTGGATCTGCTCCCCTTCCGGCAGCACCAGGCGCCGCCCGGCGTCGGACTGCGGGTTGGAAAACACCTCCGTCACCGGGCCGACCTCCTGCACGCGCCCATGGTCGAGGATCGCGACGCGGCTGCAGATCTGCTCCACCACGCGCATCTCGTGGGTGATGACGACCACCGTCACGCCGAGTTCGCGGTTGAGCTTTTTCAGCAGCTCCAGGATCGCGCGCGTCGTCTTGGGGTCGAGCGCGGAGGTCGCCTCGTCGCACAGCAGCACCTTCGGGTCGCTCGCCAGCGCCCGGGCGATCGCCACGCGCTGCTTCTGCCCGCCGGACAGCTGCACCGGGTAGGCTCCGGCCTTGTCGGGCAGCTCCACCAGCTCCAGCAGCTCCATGGCCCGCCGCCGCGCGGCCTCTTTTTTCACGCCCGCCAGCTCCAGCGGGAAGCAGACGTTTTCCAGCGCCGTGCGCTGCATCAGCAGGTGAAAGCCCTGAAAGATCATGCTCATGGACTTGCGGGCCTGCCGCAGCTCTTTGGCGCTCATCGCGGCCAGATCGCGGCCGTCGAGCAGCACCTGTCCGCTGTCCGGGCGTTCGAGGAGGTTGATGCAGCGCACGAGCGTGCTTTTGCCCGCGCCGGACAGGCCGATGATGCCGAATACCTCGCCGTCCGGGATCTCCAGGCAGATATCGTCGAGCGCCTGCACCTCCGCGTCGGAGGTGCGAAAGCGCTTGCTCAGATGAAGAAGCTCGATCATGTTCCTTCCTCCGTACAAAGAAAAAATCCCGTCCCCACAAACGTAAGGACGGGATGAATCATCTCGTGGTACCACCTTGCTTCGCGGCGCGAAAAAACGCGGCCGCCTCCAGCGCACTGACATGCGCGTCGTCTGTAACGGGACTTCCCGTCGGGCCCTAAGCGCACCGGCGCATCGGGTCCGCCGCTCCGAGACCATGTTCCCCCCTCTTCCTTCTGCTCCTTTTCAGCTTCCGGAGCTCTCTGCCAAGACGCCCGAGGGGCTACTCTTCTCTTCTTCGCATTTGCGGTGTCATTGAATTGCTCGTATCTTAGCACGCCCCGGCCGCGCCGTCAAGAGCCGGGCGCCAGTTTTGGCAGAGTAAACGGAATTTACCGCAGCAATTCGGTAAATTTTCGGCAAAATATCAGTTTTCGCATCCGGGCAACAAAAAAGACGGCCCCGCGGCCGCCGACAAAACCGGGCAAAAAAAGAAGCAAGCCCTGACCGACCTCATTTTCACTCGCAGTCAGGGCTCACTTCTCCGAATTCTTAGTATCTAACATCCTGGTTACCTCTCTTTCTTCAGATTACATCCGCTCCGTCATTCCGGACCTGCCAGGCACATCTCTTCTCATGTGGGCTCTCCGACCCCTTCCCGTAAGTGGGAAACGCTTGATGCCTTTTGCCTCCCCGCGACTGACCTCTGCGGTACCTCTCTTCCTTCCCGAGAGAGGCGGTTTCTTTGTTCCCTGTGCCTATAATATACAGGATCTTTGCAAAAAAATCCAGTGGTATTCTCTACAAAAATTTGCCGTCCCGCTTGTGCCAAGCGACGATTTTCGGAAACGCGGCCGCAAAGCTATTGACAAAGCGGCCGTTTCTGTTATATAGTGGATATGTTGGGGCGCAAAAATACCGCGGTTTTTACCGCGGTATTTTTATTCATTTTTATCGTATCCGATTTTCTTTTTCCAGTTTCCGACGCGGTAAACGACGATCGTGACCAGCATGCCGGTGAGCCAGGCGGCCAGCAGCGAGGCAAACACCATCCGCTCCTGCGTCAGCACCGGCGCGCCGAGGCGCCGGGCCAGCGCGACCATCCCGTAGGCCGCGGGCAGGCGCATGGCGATCGTCGTGCCGAAGGAGATCCACATGGGCGTCACGGTGTCGCCCGCGCCGCGCATCACGCCCTGCAGCACCTGCGTCACCGACATCGCCACATAGCCGACGGCGAGGATGTACATCATCCCCATCGACAGCTCGATCAGGCTCTGCTCCGGGGTAAACAGGCGCATCAGCGCCGGGCCGAACAGCAGCACCAGCGGCGTGAGCACCACGGCGGTGCCCACCGCGAGGCGCAGGCCCTGGCGGGTGCCCTCGCGCAGCCGGTCAAAGCGGCGCGCGCCGATGTTCTGTCCGGCGAAGGTGCTCATGGCCTGTCCGAAGCTGAAGTTCGGCAGCATCGCGTAGCCGTCCACGCGCATCACCATCACGTTACTGGCCACGAACAGCTCGTCGCCGAAGCTGTTGATGAGCCGCTGCACCACCATCATCGCCAGTGAAAACACCGCCTGCGTCAGTCCCGAGGGGACGCCGAGGCGCACGATGCGCCCGATGTAGCTGCGCTCCGGCCGGAAGTCGCCGCGCTGCAGGCGAAAGACCTTTTTCAGCGACAGGAGCTTCACCGCGCACAGCACGGCCGAGACCGCCTGCGCGAGGATCGTCGCCAGCGCGACGCCCGCCACGCCCATGCTGTCCACGAAGGCAAGGTCGAGCACGATGTTCATCGCCGAGGTGATCATCAGATACAGCAGCGCCGAGAACGAATCGCCCAGGCCCCGCAGGATGCCGGCAAAGATGTTATAGAAGAAAAAGCCCGCGATGCCGTAGAAGAAGATGTCCAGATAGGCCTTGCACTGGGCGTACATGCTCTCCATCGTGCCGACGGCGCGCAGCAGGGGTCCTGTGAGCAGAGGCCCCGCGATCATGATGACAAGGCTTGCGATGGCGGTGGCGGTGACGCAGTTGCCGACGGTCTTGCTCAGTGCGCGCTCGTCCTTCGCGCCGAAGTGCTGCGACACCAGGATGCCCGCGCCGGTGGAGATGCCGACGAAGAGCGCCAGCAGGAGGTTGAGCACCGGCGAGGCGTTGCCCACCGCGCCGAGGGCCTGATAGCCCCAGCGGCTGTTGCCGACGACCACGGCGTCCACCGTGTTATACAGCTGCTGGGCGAAGTTGCCGATCAGCAGCGGGAATGCAAACTCCGCGATCCGTTTCCAGGGCTCGCCCTGGCTCATGTCCCGCGGAGAGAACAGCTCTCGAATCTTACTCATGTTGATCCTTCCGTGAAAAGCTCCCCTGCCTGGCCGGCAGGGGAGCCGTTTTGCCTTGGATTCAGTCGAAATTATTCTTCCGGGCTGAAGCTGTCCTTGCCGGCGCCGCAGAGCTCGCAGGCAAAGTCCTCGGGCAGATCGTCCCACTTCACGCCGGTCTCTTCCTCGTCATAGACCCAGCCGCAGATGTCGCAAACGTAACGCATGTCTTGTCCCTCCTGAAAATGGAATATGATTATTTCTTCCCCAGCAGCCTGGCCAGCGCGCCGAGGTCGGGCTTTCCGTCGCCGTCGCTGTCAAGCAGCGCGCCGATCTTTTCCACGCTGATCTTGTCCTTGACACCGTCGATCAGCTTCTTCACGGTCTCGTCCGGCAGATCCACACCCAGCAGACCCTCCACGGTCTTCACCGGGTCCTTGACAAACTTCTTCGCCAGATCCTTGTCGCTGCTGATCTTCTTGACCAGCTCGTCAACCTTCGCTTTCACATCGAACATGGAAGCACCTCCGAATGCAGATTTGCAGGCTATGATACTGATGTCTGATAGAAAACCCGAAATTGTTCCGGCATCATTCACGCCGCGCTCTGTAAAGAGCAAACGCCAGGCACGCGCGCAGGTACTCGCCGCCGTACCGTAGGGGGACTTCACGAAGCGCCCGCCGTTTTCCCGCCATACCGTAGGGGCGCTTCACGAAGCGCCCGCCGTTTTCCCACCGTACCGTAGGGGGACTTCACGAAGCGCCCGCCGTTTTCCCGCCGTACCGTAGGGGCGCTTCACGAAGCGCCCGCCGTTTTCCCGCCGTACCGTAGGGGCGCTTCACGAAGCGCCCGCCGTTTTCCGCCGTACCGTAGGGGAGCTTCACGAAGCGCACGCCGTTTTCCGCCCGGAAATCTTTATCGGCCTTTCTATCAGACATCAGTATGCCCTGTCCACTAAACTATACTTGATTGCGCCGGCAAATGCAAGACTTTGTTGAAAAAGTTCCTCTCCGGCCCCTCTTGACATTCCCACCCGCGCACCCTACAATATCCTTACAATCTCTGTTTACAATGGAGAACCGACATGGAACTGACAAGACCGGAACAGGGGCAGCTGCTCGATCTGCTGCTGGAGATGGGCGATCTGCTGCTCGACTGCGGCGCGGAGATCGGCCGCGTGGAGGACACGCTCAGCCGCATGGGCACGGCCTACGGCGCGGAGCGGACGAATGTGTTCGTCATCCCCTCCATCATCAGCATCACGGTGAGCTTCCCGCACACGGAGGCCATCACCGAGACCCGGCGCATCCATTCCTACGGCAACACCGACTTCTACCGGCTCGAAAAAATCAACGCCATGAGCCGCGAGTGCGCCCGCGCGCCGATCCCGCTCGACGAGCTGCGCGCGCGGCTGGAAAAGGTCGCGCACGGGCGCAAGCCCTTCTCGATGGTCTTCTGGGGGAGCGTGCTGGGCGGCGGCGGCTTCGCCGTCTTTTTCGGCGGCAGCATCTGGGACGGGCTGGTGGCGGCGGTTTTCGCCGCGGCGATCTGCCTGCTGCAGAACCGCCTCGGCAAAACGCAGCTCGGCATCGTCGCCTCCAACCTGATGGTCTCTCTCGTGATCGGCCTCGGGGTCGGTCTGGTCGCGGAGCTGATCCCGGCGCTGCATATGGACAAGATCCTCATCGGCGACATCATGCTGCTGATCCCGGGCCTCGCCATGACCAACGCCATCCGCAACACCCTGCTCGGCAATACGATCTCCGGCGTGGTGCGCCTGGCGGAGAGTCTGATCTGGGCGGCGGCGCTGGCCGGCGGCTTCATGGTCGCGCTGGTCATCGTCGGCCTTCTGCCGTAAATTCACTCTTTCCTGCCAATGACCGATTTTATGACAACAGGGTTGGTGTACTCATGAAAACCGCTCTCATTCAGCTTCTGACCGCCTTTCTCTCCTCGCTGGGCTTCTCGATGATCTTCGGCCTGCGCCGCCGCTTCCTGGTCTATGCGGCGCTGGGCGGGCTGCTGTGCTGGGGCATCTATCTCGGCATGGACGCCTGGACGCACCGGGAATTCCTCTCCTGCCTGCTGGCCGCCGCCTTCGCGGTGGTCTACGCGGAGCTGCTGGCCCGCTGGCTGAAAACGCCCGCCACGCTCTTTGTCGTGCCGTCCATCCTCCCGCTGGTGCCGGGCGGCTCGCTCTATTATACGATGGAAAACGTCGTACACGGCCGTCTGGAGGCCGCGCGCAGATTCGGCATGCAGACCCTGATCGTGGCCCTCGCCATCGCCGCCGGCATCAGCTTCGTCGTAGCGCTGCGCGAGCTGCACACCCGCCGGCCATGACGGCGCGCCCCTGTGTCGGGCGCTTTGCGCCGAGTCCCTCGGGCTATCTGCACCTCGGCAATCTTCTGGCCATGCTGCTGGCCTGGCTGGACTGCCGCAGCCTCGGCGGGGAGCTGGTCTTTCGCATGGAGGATCTCGACCCGGCCCGCTCCAAGGCGGAATACGTCGAGGCGCTGGCGGACGATCTGCGCTGGCTGGGACTCGACTGGGACCGCGGCTGGCCCGACCCGGCCTACGCCCAGTCCGCCCGCACGCCGCTGTATGAGGCGGCCTTCCGGCAGCTGCGGGACAGGGAGCTGGTCTATCCCTGCTGGTGCAGCCGCGCCGAGCGCCTCGCCGCGGCCTCCGCGCCGCACCCCGGCGAGCAGGAGCACGACAGCGGCTGCCGCTGCGCTCATCTCAGCCGCGCCGAGCAGGCCGAGCGCCTGCTCCGGGGCCGCGCCCCGGCCTGGAAGCTGCGCTGCCCCGACCGCATGCTTTGCGTCCCGGACGGGCATTACGGCCTCTTCACCCAGAACCCCGCCCGGGAGCTCGGCGACTGCATCCTCCGCCGCGCCGACGGGGTGTTCGCCTATCAGCTCGCCGTCAGCGTGGACGACATGGCCATGGGCGTGACGCGCGTGGTGCGCGGGCGCGACCTGCTCTCCTCCGCGCCGCGCCAGCAGTGGCTGATCGAAACCCTCGGCGGCACGCCCCCGGCCTACTGCCACGCCCCGCTCATCACCGCGGGCGGCGGCAAGCTCTCCAAGCGCCTCGGCAGCCTGAGCACGCAGGAGCTGCGGAAGACGCAGACGCCGGAGGCCGTCGTCGGCCGCCTCGCGTTTCTCTGCGGTCTGCTCGACCGGGAGGAGGCGGTCACGCCGCGGGACCTGCTGTCAGTTTTTTCCTGGGAGAAGGTCCGGAGAGACGACATCCCGCTGCCAAATCCGGCTTTTGTGATTATGTAAACTACTCTTTATGGTTATGTAAACCAAAATGCACCCAAAAACACGGTTTTTGGGTGCATTTTTTCGCATTATGCGCGCGGATATTCGCCGCAAAGCAGGCGATACGGCGGCTCATCCTCCTCGATTTCCGGGAAACGGCCCACCGGCGGGTTGAAGCGGTTGTCGGTGTTGTCGTCGTTGCACTGGCTCACCTCGCCGAGCAGCACCGGCCCGCTGCCGGGCTCCACGGTGAAGTCGTGGTACAGGCGCTGCCGGATATGGATGCTCTCGCCCGGCGTCAGCCGCACCTGCGTCCCGGCGGGCACGGTATAGCACCGCCCGTCGCACTGCACCGTCACCTCGCTCATCCGGTCGAGCTCCTCGTCCGGCAGCGAGTTATAGACCCGGATCAGCACGTTTCCGCCGCCGCGGTTGATGATATCCTCGGTCTTGAACCAGTGAAAGTGCATCGGGGAATACTGGCTTTCCTTCAAATACAGCAGCTTTTCGGCATAGACCTTGGGGTATTTGTCCGGCATGGCGCGGCAGCCGTTTCTGAGCGTGATGAGCGAAAAGCCCACGCGCTCGAAGTCGCCGAGGCCGTAGTCCGTGATGTCCCAGCCGAGCATGCAGTCGCGCACCTCGTCATAGTCGTGCCCGAGCGTCTGCCACTGCTCCGGCGTAAAGGCGCAGAAGGGCGGCAGCGCGATGCGGTACGCCCGGAGCATCCGCTCCATCTCGCGGAGCGCGGCGTTGATTTCACTGCGTTTCATCCTCGTCCTCCATCATCGCAAAATAGATGGCTCCCACCGCCTGGCCGAACTGAGCCACCGTCACGTCGCGGCGCTGCGCGAGCGCGCGCATCAGCGGCGAGAGGGCGAGGCTGTCGTCCGCGGCCACGAGCCGCAGCCCCGGCAGCACCGCCGCGCAGCCCTCCCGGATCAGCTGAAAGCAGCGGGGGCGCTTGACAAAGCGGCCATAGAGATAGCGCGTGTCGGTCTCCGGGTGCAGAATGAAGTCCATTTCACGGCTGAGCTGCGCCAGGTGCCCGCCGATGCGGCGGAAGATCTCCTCCGCCGCGGCGTTTCCCCGCTCGGCCTGCGCCATCAGCTGCTCCAGGCAGGGCTTGCGCAGGTCGCGCGGCTCGGTTTCGATCCGCAGCAGGCCGTCCGTTTCCCCGGCAAAGCCCTCGAGCAGCCCCGGCTCCAGCTCGGCCGCCATGCGCCAGCAGGCCGCCTGGCCCAGATAGCGCCGCGCGCCGGGCAGGCCGGAATTTTCGTTGCAGACCGAGCGCAGGTCCCGGGGGTCGAGGCGGCGCTGGGGGAAGCTGCCGAGATCGACGAGGAAATCGTACATCTCCAGCGGCAGCTCCGGCACGCGCCCGTCCGGCAGCAGCCAGCCGCTGCCGAGATCGGTGCCGAGGGTGTGGGCAACGACCCCGCCCTCCAGGCTCTCCTCCCCGCCGAAGGCCAGCTCCATCGCGGCGGTGAAGGCCGCCATGTTGCCGTCGTTCGTCAGGCGCCCCCGCCCGCCGGGGACGCAGCGCGCCAACAGCCGCTCCCCCAGCCCGCCGAGCTTCTGAAACTCGCTCTCGTAGTCGAGCGCCGGGTTTTCGCGCAGGCCGCGGGTCTTGGGCGTTTCGCCGCCGAGAATGCGGCCGCGGATCACCACGTCGGGAAAGCTCAGGCCGATCGCGTCGAAGCGCCGCCCGCCGCCGCAGGCCGAAAGCGCCTCGTCGACGAGCGCGAGCAGCGGGGCGATGATGCCCTCCGCCGTGGGGCTTTGCGCGGGATTCCAGTCAAATTCCCGGACAAGCAGCAGCTCCCCGCCGCGGGAGACGGCGAGCTTGACGTCGGTGCCGCCCACGTCGATGCCGCAGCAGAAGGCCCGTCCGGCCTCTCCCGCGGCGGCCCGCAGGCGCTCCGGCAGCTCCCGGCCGCCGCGCCGCCTGTCGCGCGGCGGCAGCGGCGCCCAGGCGCGGAGATCCGCCCGCGTGATCCGGAAGGGCGCGGCCCCGAGCGCCGCAGCGATGCGGTTCGTGACGCTGACGGCCTTGCCATAGCCGCGCCGCACCGTCTCATGAAGCTGGAAGATGTCGTCCAGCTCCGCGAGCAGGGCGCCGAGTTCTTCGTTCTCCGTCCGGGAAAAGACGCGCAGCTCCCGCCCGCCGCGGGCCGAGAGCAGGTTGAAGACGACGGCGCAGAGGATCGAGCGCGCAAAAGCCCGCTCCCTCCCGCTCCGCCACGGCGGCAGAAGCAGGGGAAAATCCTCCGTCACCCCGTCGCAGCCGGTCAGGCGAAGCACAAGGCGCTCGGCCTCCGGCGCCGAAGCGCCGGAGGCCCTCAGATCGCCCAGCCAGACCGCCTGTCCGGCTTCGGCGGCAGTGATAGTCGGTTTGTAAAACGATTCGCTCATGGCTCTGTCCGGACGGGGACGCCCGCCTCGTTGAGCTCGCGGCGCAGCCGCTTCATATCCCGGAAGAACACCGCGCCCTGCATCCCCGCGCAGAGGGCGGCCTCGATGTTCAGGGGGTTGTCGTCGATGAAGAAGCACTCCTCCGCCCGGAGATCATAGGCCGTGAGGAGCTTTTCATAGATCTCATGCCCGGGCTTGAGCAGCTTCCAGTCCGCCGAGACGATGAGCCCCTGAAAGCAGTCGCTCCCCGGCAGGCGGTGGAGGTATTCGTGCAGGCAGCTCGTGGCGTTGGAGAGGATGTACAGCCCGTAGCCGAGCGCGCGGAGCTCCCGGATCAGCGCCTCCATGCCCTCGATCGGCCAGAAGGGCTCCTGCCACCAGCGGCGCACAAAATGCTCCGCCGCGCCGTGCAGCCGCTCCGGCAGCCGCGGCAGGATGCGCGCGAGCGCAGCCTCCGCCGACAGCGTCCCGTGGTCGAGACCCACCCACTCGGCGCCGTCGAAGACCTCGCGCCGGAGAAGCCCCGCGTCCGCCCCGCTCACGCCGAGCCGGGCGATGAGCTTGTCGGGGTCCCACTCGATGAGGACGTTGCCCATGTCAAAAACGACCTGTCTGATCATGCCTTTGCCGATTCTCCCTTTCCTTTTTTGCTGAATTTCGCGCGCAGCGCCTCCATGCGCCTGCGGCGGCGGTCGCGGATCTCCAGCCGGTCGCCGAGATCGCGCGCGCCGACCCCGTAGACCAGATACAGGATCAGGCCGGACACCAGCATGATGAACACCGTGGACGCGCACCGGCGGCCGGAGGCGTTGATGTTATAGCCGTAGAGCCCTTCCTCGGCGCACATGGCCTGGATGACCATGGCGTAGCTGGTGCCGTAGGTGCTGGCAAAGGTGGCGGACATGTCGTATTCGGTGAAGAGGGCGTTGAAGTTGAGCGCGAAAACCGCCAGCACGCTCGGCAGCACGATCGGGAGCTTGACTCTGAAGAAGGTGCCCACCGCGCTCGAGCCGAGGTTGCGCGCCGCGTCCTCCAGCTCCTCGTCGATGGCGTAGAACGCCGCCTTGACCATGCGCAGCGAGAACGGCAGGCGCACCACCGTGTAGGCGATGATCATCAGGATACGCACCGCGTCGGCGTAATAGAGGTTCTTGCCGAACACGTACCACACGTTCTCGGAGTTGAAGAACACGCGGTAGGAGTAGCAGATCAGGATCGTCGGCAGCAGCCACGGGAACAGCAGCGCGTATTCGAGCACCGTACCGGTCTTCTTGTGCTTGACGATATAGTTGCACTCGACCACCACGATCACGCAGGCGAGCGCCGCCGCGACGACGGAGAGCAGGAAGCTC
>ODAI014722546.1_pt1 | contig 11320 bp, 5 predicted proteins | sample 1539321 | NCBI WGS metagenome assembly ODAI01 (sample SAMN02144231, study PRJEB22623) | gut metagenome | biome: sheep rumen | host: Ovis aries | place: New Zealand
GAAACCATCGTGGTAGCCTACGGTACGGCCACCAAGAGTTCCTTCACGGGCTCGGCCGCCGTGGTGGATGCGGAATCCATCCAGAAGAAGATTTCCACCAACGTCACCAGCGCCCTGGCCGGCACCACCCCCGGTGTCCAGGTCATTTCCTCCAGCGGCGACCCCACCAGCAACGGCGCCTCCATCCGCATCCGCGGTTTCGGCTCCATGAGCGCCTCCAATGCTCCTCTGTACGTAGTGGACGGTGTTCCTTACGATGGTTCCATTTCCGATATCAACCCGCAGGATGTCGAATCCATGTCCGTCCTGAAGGACGCTGCCGCCAGCGCCATCTACGGCCACCGCGGCGCCAACGGCGTCATCATCATCACCACCAAGAAGGGCAAGAGCGGAGACGCACAGGTGCGCTTTGAGGCCCGCGTGGGTGTGACCTCCCGCCTCATCCCGCAGTACGACGTCATCACCGACCCCGCCCAGTACTACGAAACCCACTACCGTCAACTGTACAACAGTTACTACTATGCCGGTCACAACGAGGGACAGAGCTACGCCTATGCCGACGCCAACCTCTACAACCAGAACGCCGGCGGTCTGGGTTATCAGATCTACACCCTCCCCGAAGGGGAAAAGCTCATCGGCACCAACTTCAAGATCAACCCCAATGCCAAACTCGGCTACTGGGACGGAAAGTATTACTACACGCCCGATGACTGGTACAACGAAGCCTATCACAACAGCATCCGTCAGGAATACAATGCCGCTGTGAGCGGTTCCAGCGACCGTTTCAACTACTACGCCAGCGCCGGTTACCTCAATGACGGCGGCGTGGTGAGCAACTCCCGCTATCAGCGCTATACCGGCCGTATCAACGCCGAATATCAGGCCAAGAAATGGCTGCGCTTCGTCACCAACATGAGCTATTCCCACTCCGACTCCCAGGTGGCTTCCTACAGCACCGGTTTCGGTTCCTCGGGCAATATCTTCTACATCGTGAACAACATGGGTCCCATCTACCCGCTGTATGTCCGCACCATGGACGTGGATGAATCCGGCAACCCCGTAGGACAGCCCTACATCGTAAAAGACAACGGCCGAATCCTCTACGACTCCAACAACACCAACCAGAAGCGCCCGTTCGCCGTGGGCAACGCCGTCCGTGACAACGAGTACGACAGCGTCCAGCAGTACGGAGACGTCCTCGTGGGCAAATGGGGCGTGGTAATCAACCCCATCAAGGACCTCACCCTCACCGCCAACATCGGTGTCACCAACGACCAGACCCGTTACAAGAGCCTCTCCAGCGTGTTCGCTTCCGCCTCTTCCACGGATGGTTATGCCTATGTGAGCAGTTCCCGCTTCATGTCCATCAACAACCAGTTCCTGGCCAACTACCGTACGGACTTCGGCAACACGCTCCACCATCTGGAGGTCCTCGCCGGTTACGAACGCTACAGCTACATCACGCAGGGACTCTCCGGAGAGAACGACCACCTGTTCGACCCGCTCATCGGCGAACTCAACAACGCCAAGGGAACCAAGTCCAAGGACACCAGTTCCTCCACCAGCTCCTACCTCACCCAGGGCTTCCTGGGCCGAGCACAGTACGACTTCAACAACACCATCTTCGTATCGGCCTCCTACCGCCGCGACGCATCCTCCCGTTTTGCACCCGGTCACCGCTGGGGTAACTTCTGGAGCGCCGGCGCCGCCTGGCTCATCAGCAAGGAACCTTGGTTCAACGCCAGCTGGGTGGACCTTCTCAAACTGAAGGCCAGCTACGGCAGCCAGGGTAACGACAGCCTCGGTTCCCTCTTCCCGTATTCCGACCAGTACTCCACCTCTTACAACGAGACCACCGGACAGTACTCCATCCGCCTTACCTACAAGGGTAACGAAAACCTCACCTGGGAAACTTCCAAGTCCTTCAACGGCGGTATCGACTTCGAACTCTTTGGCGGTTACCTTAACGGTACCATCGAAGGCTTCTCCCGCATCACCAAGGACCTCCTCTATTCCAAGGACGTTCCGCTTTCCTCCGGTAACCCTACCGGCGTGATTCCCACCAACATCGGCTCCATCAGCAACACCGGCTTCGAAGTCACCCTGGACGGTGCCATCATCCGCACCAAGAACGTGAACTGGAGCTGGAACGCCAACCTGAGCCACTACAAGAACAAGATCCTGGAACTGGATCCCAGCGTGTCCGAAGAAGGCATCAAGTACAGCAACGCTATCTATAAGGTGGGCGGCTCCCTGTACGAGGCCTACATGTACAAATACGCCGGCGTAGATCCCGAGACCGGTAAAGCCCTCTACTATACGGACAAGACCGAAGAAGACGGTACGGTGACCACCATTACCACCGATGCCTTCTCCTCCGCCCTTACCAAGTACGAGTGCGGCTCCGTCCTTCCCAAAGTGTACGGCGGTTTCGGCACCTCCCTCAACGCTTACGGCATCGACTTCAGCGTCCAGTTCTCCTATCAGCTGGGCGGCCGATACTACGACGGTACCTACCAGGCCCTCATGCACACCCAGTCTGCTGCCGGTCAGGCCTGGCACAAGGATATCCTCAAGGCCTGGACCAAGCCCGGTGACGTCACCGACGTTCCCCGTCTGGACGGCGACTCCTCCGTGGGCCAGTCCCCTGTTGACCGCTTCCTCGTAAGCTCCAACTACCTGAGCGTCAACAATATTACGCTGGGATACACCTTCCCGGCCAAATGGACCAGAAAGGCTCATATCGAAAACCTCCGCATCTACGTCGCCGGTGAAAACCTGGCCGTGTTCAGTGCCCGCCAGGGTGTGGATCCCCGTTTCAGCGTAGGTCTCGGTTCCTACACTTCCGGTTCCGGTCTTAACAGCGGTAACTATTCCGCCATGAGAAACATTACCGGTGGTATCAACATTACCTTCTAATTTTAAATCCGGACAAGTATGAAAACAGCTAAATATATTCCTGTAGTAGTTCTGGCTGCACTTGCCTTTACCTCCTGCGAGAAGGACCTGGATCTTCAGCCGGAAGGCGGATCCCTCCTTGCCGCCCAGGTTCAGGAAACCAACGTGCTCATCCCCGAACGCGGCGCCGCCTCCTTCAACGGCCTGTTCTCCGCCATCGGCCAGCCCAACAGTACCTTCAACCGCACTTCACCCCGTGCAGACGACTTCGCCTTCATCGCCATGTGCCTGTCCAACGATTATGAAGGTTCCGACGCCATCCTCCCGGACTCCGGTTACAACTGGTTCTCCGTGTGCGGCGAATACACCTCCCGCACCCCTTCCTATGCCAACCCGTACATCCGCTATGCAACTCCCTACCGTGAGATTGCTGCCGTGAACGATTTCCTGGCCGGTTATCCCGAAAATGTGGAAGACCCCCTCATCATCAATATGATAGCACAGGCCCGCGCCATCCGCGCATGGTCCTACATGTTCCTGGCTCCCGCCTTCCAGTTCGGTTATGCCGCCGGCGCTGCCGACAAGCCCTGCGTTCCCATCGTAACGGAGAACACCGAAGACTTCACCAACAATCCCCGCGCAACCGTGGAAGAGGTGTACAAACTCATCATGGAAGACCTCGACTACGCCGTGGAACACCTTGAGGGTGCCTCCCGCACTTCCAAGATGTACATCGACCAGCAGGTAGCCTACGGCCTCCGCGCCCGCGCCAACCTGTACATGAACAAGTGGGCCGAAGCCGCCGCCGATGCCGAGAAGGCCGCTGCCGGTTACGAACCCGCCTCCATCGCCGAGGTCAGCAAACCCGCTTTCATGGACATCAACGAGCACAACTGGATGTGGGGATATGACATGACCGCCGATATGGCCATGGTATTCCGCTATGCCACCTGCTCTTCCTGGCTCAGTTCTTTCTCGGCCTGGGGTTACACCGCCGGTGCCGCCTGCTATGTGCAGATGAACAACCTCCTCTATGACAAGATTCCTGCAACCGACGTCCGCAAGGGCTGGTGGCTGGACGAGAACCTGTATTCCCCGCTGCTGGAAGGCCTCACCTGGGACAGCCTCAAAGGCCAGCAGATTGCGACCGAGACCATCCCCGACGTAAAGGAACCCATGCCGCCGTACACCAACGTCAAGTTCGGCTGCAACCCCATCGGCACCACCGCCAACGAGGAAGACTACCCGCTGATGCGCGTGGAAGAGATGATCCTCATCCAGGCCGAAGGATATGCCAAGAGCGGCCAGGAAGCCAAAGCTCGCGAGATTCTCGAAAGCTTCGTGCAGACCTACCGCGATCCTTCCTACAGCGCTGTCGCCAGTGGCCGCAGCCTCTCCGATGAAATCTGGTTCCAGCGCCGCGTGGAACTCTGGGGCGAAGGTTTCGGCGTGCTTGACACCAAGCGCCTGAACAAACCGCTCGTGCGTTTCCAAAACGGAAAGGCCAGCAACTGGCCCGGAAACTTCCGCTTCAATATTGCCGCCAACGACGGTTGGATGCTCATGCGTTTCCCTCAGGATGAAATGAATACCAACTACGGTATCGTTGACAATACCGACGGAAAAATCCCCGTCATCGAACAGAACGGAGAACTCCGCGACGGTGTCACCGACTAATTTAATCCGAAAGCCATATGAAAAAGATTTTCTATATTTTCACAGTTGCTGCCCTCGCAGCCCTCTCCGTGGTCTCCTGTAAGAAAGAACAGGCTCCCCACGAAGCCGGCGAGCCCGACCTTGCCGGATGCTACGGGGTATATTTCCCTTCCCAGGAAGCGGCAGGCTCCCATACCTACGACCCCTCCCAGGAACCGGTTGTCAATTTTACCGTTGCCCGTAAGGTAACCACCGGCGACATCACCGTTCCCGTAACCGTGACTGCCTCCGAGGACAATATCTTCCAGGTGGGAACCCTCTCCTTTGCCGACGGGCAGAAGGAAGCTTCCCTTACCGTAAAATTCCCCGATGCCCAGGAAGGAACGCAGTACGACCTGAACCTCCGCATCACGGATCCCCAGTATGCTTCCACCTATTCCGCCGCCAACCCCTCCATCGACTTTTCCGTCATGCGCGTGCAGTGGCAGTACTTCCTCAATCCCGTTACCAATGAAAAGGCCCTTATCCAGTTCGACCAGTCCTGGTGGGGAGAAACCGCCTACGGTTACATCAAGTACTATGAGGTGGACGGCGTCCGCACCTGCTTCACGGAAACCGTGAAACACATTGTCAATGGTGAGGAGAACGACAATCCCGGTTTCTGGGGATACGGTGAAGACTACGAGTGGACCTTTGTCTGGTACCCGAAAGTGGAGCACCCGTCTGTCGAAGGCGCCACGCTCATCATGCTTCCGTTCCAGCCCACCGGTTATGTCCACAGTTCCCTCGGAATGATTTACGGCGGCGACGAAATCTGCGCCCGCAACTTCTGGGGAAGCAATTACGACTGGATGTCCAACGCCCTCAAGGACAACTTCACCACCAGCTACTACGATGGCAACGGCGGGTTCTACTTTGGCGTCTTCGCCTACACCAACGAAGAATCTTCCGGCTGGCAGCCCAGCGACAAATACGACACCATCGGCATTGCCGAAGGCTTCACCCGCGTGGATTTTGACATGACGCTGAAGACGGACTTCACCGAGGGCGGTTACACGCCTGTCTATATGGAAACCGGCGTGGACATCGTCTCCCTCAAATATGCCGTCTATGAAGGCTCCCTCAACGCCGTTCAGGTAGAGGCCCGCGCTACGGCCATCGAAGCCGGAGAGGACGCTTCCGAAACCTATGACGCCTTCGAATACAACGAAGAGACCGGCAAGAATTATGGCGCTCTCGCCATCGCTCCCGAAAAGAGCGGAGAATACACGGTTGTCCTGGTCGCTTACGACAAAAACGGCGCCGTCCAGAATGTCGGCTACATCACCGTCAACCATATCTGCGCAGAAGACGTGGAAGAGAATCAGGTGAATATCAGCCTCTTCACAGAGCCCACCCCGGCCCGCTACACCAGCTTCACCGAGTATGATTCCTTCGCATTCGGTATCGGCGGCAAGGGCATCGAAGACGCCCACGTGGGCATCTTCCCGGCCAACAAGGTCAACGCCGCCGCCCTCGAGGCTGTCAAATATGACGAAAGCGGTGCATACCAGCTCCCTGATTATGCCATCGAAGCCATCGGCCAGGAAGGCGGTTACTACGATGTGGTTTCCGGTCTGGCTCCCGGCACGGCCTACTGCGTAGTGGTTTGGGCTACCAACGGTGTCATGGACACCACCATCTACGACTTCTTCCAGACAACCCCGAGCCCCGAGGTTTGGGAAACCGTGGGTACCGTTGACTGGACCGACAGTTTCTTCGGAACGTGGTTCCAAGCCGACCCTGTCACCTACACGGTAGAACTGCAGGCCAGCCAGGATGTCGCAGGCCGCTATCGTCTGGTGAATGTATACGGCGAAGCCTTCCCGTACAACGAGCCCGGCGACTGGGATGACAGCAGGGACTACTGCCTGGTCATCAATGCCGATGACCCCGACTATGTCTGGTTCGAGACCTTCGACACCGGCTGCAACTGGGGTTACGGAGACTTCCTCCTGGCTTCTGACGCCGGCCTGTACGTGGACAAAGGATACGACATCGAAGTCGTCAAGAAGAACGCTGAGGCTGCCGGAATCCTCTTCGGCAAGATGGAAGGCAACGTGATCACCTTCCCGGCCGGCAGCATCCTCAAGGCTATGGCGGGCTACAACAACGGTTCCTGGTATTATGGCAACAAGGATGATGCCTACACCATCACGCTCAACCTTGACAAGGAGGGCAATTCCACTCCTGCCGTCAGAAAGAGTGCCCAGAAGAACTTCTCCGGAAAGGGCGTAGCCGCTCCTTCCCTGAAACTTCCCAAGGTCACTTTCGAGCGTGAACCCAAGCCCGTTCAGGTAGAGGTGAAGAACGCCGAATACAAGTTCGTGGAAAAAGAAAGCCGTATCAACGCAAATGTGAAAAACTATCGTTAAACGCTTCTCTATTACACAATTATTCATTAAAGCCCGGCGGATTATCCCCGCCGGACTTTTTCCCGTTAAAAAGCATGAAGAAAACAAGTAAATTACTGAGTTTGTTTGTATTAGTAATTTCCGGAGCCGCCTGCAGCCGCCTCCCGGAACCTGCTACGCTCCTATCTCAGGAATCCTCCTTCCCGGAAACCAAAGTGGTTCAGCTGGGACAGGAATACAGCCGTTCTTCCTTCCTGGTCAAACTACAGGAAACGCCCACTCCCGAACTACTGGAAAGCCTTTCCGGAAATGGAATCGCCGGTTTTCGGCCACTGTTCCAGTCCTTCCCCGGAAAAGAGAATGTAGAAAGGAAATATGGCCTGGACCGCTGGTTTGTCGTGGATGTGGCCGAAGGACATTCCTTAGAGAGAACCCTGTCGTCCATCGCCGCCAGCGAGCATGTTGCCCTGGCGGAATATGCCTGTATCGCCCACAAGGAATCCGACGAAAGGGTGTTCCCCGCCCAGGAAGTCTTCTATACCAAAGCCAAGGCGGAAAGCCGTTTCAACGACCCCATGTTCCCCAGCCAGTGGCACTATGACAATCAGGGCAGCAAGGAATTCTCCAGCATGGTCGTCAAAGGGGCCGATGTAAACGTCAAGGATGTCTGGAGCACGCTCACCTGCGGAGACCCCGATATCATCGTAGCCGTAGTGGACGAAGGTGTGAAGTGGTCCCACCCCGACCTCCGCGACAACATGTGGACCAATCCCGGCGAAGTGGCCGGCAACGGCATCGACGATGACGGAAACGGCTATGTCGATGATGTTTACGGGTTCAACTTTGTGGCCAACGGCCCTATCTCGTGGGACAAACAGACGGTAATAGACGGAGAGGTTTACGGTGATAAGGGCCACGGAACCCACTGTGCCGGCACCATCGCCGCCGTCAACAACAACGGAAAGGGCGTGGCCGGTGTGGCCGGCGGTTCCGGAAAAGGGGACGGCTGCCGCATCATGAGCTGCCAGGTTTTCTCCGGAACGGACTCCGGGAGCGGCGGTATCGAGGCTACGGTCAGGGCCATCAAATATGCCGCCGACATGGGTGCCTCCGTCATCTCCTGCTCATTTGGCTATAAATCGGCCTTTGCCTCGGACAATGCCTACATGTCCCGGATAGGATCGGCCGAAATCGATGTAATCCACTACTTCGAGGATGCCCAGAACAGCAACAACCCGGTGCTGGACGGCAATATCGCCATTTTCGCCGCCGGAAACGAGGCCCACAACTACGCCCATTATCCCGGCGCTTTCTACGACATCATCAGCGTCTCTTCCTTCGCCCCGGACTATCTGCCGGCCTACTATACCAACTACGGCCCTGGATGTAACATATCGGCCCCCGGCGGAGAGTACTATCACGGCGTCGGAGAAAAGTCCATGATTCTGTCCACCCTGCCCTCGGAACTCTATTCCAGCGACTATGGCTATATGCAGGGAACTTCCATGGCCTGCCCGCACATGAGCGGCGTGGTGGCCCTGGGCCTTTCCTATGCCAAACAGTTGGGCAAGAAGTATTCCGTGAATGAATTCAAACAGATCCTGCTGGCTTCCTGCGACGATATCGACCAGCGCATCGCCAGCACCGACCAGAAGAACCTCCAGGGCCATGCCGCCGTCAAAATGGCTCCCTACTATCACCAGATGGGTACGGGCGCCATTGACGCCTGGCGGCTGATGATGCATATCGAGGGCCTTCCCACGCTCACTTCCGAGATCGGAAAGAGCCAGTGGATCGATCTGACATCGGCCTTTGGTACCGCTTCGGTGAGCCTGACTTACCTGTCGGTGGAAGTTCCGGAGGCGACGGTGCAGTCCCTGGGTCTCCAGAAGATCGAGCCCACCAATACGGGCAAGTATCCCGCCACCGTGGATGCGAACGGTTATGCCTATGTACAGTTCGGCCGTTTGTATGTGTCTCCCACCAAGGTGGGCTCTGGCAAGATCAAGATTTCGGCCGTGGGCGGCGGTGACCACCTGGGCGGCGGTTCCAATCCTCCGGGAGGCATGGCGCTTGCGCAGGAGGTTTCTCTCATTGCCCGGGATGTTCCCGGCGGTAACGGTACAGGAGGATGGTTATGATGAAAAAGTTATTTGCTTTGGCAACCGTGCTGCTGGGCCTGGTGGCCTGCGGCGGCAACAGCAAGGATAATCCTGAGACCCCGGCTTTCACCAAGGAGAACCTGGTGGGTGTCTGGGAACTTACCTCCGTGGCGACGAAGGCCACCGTGGGCTCCGAGACGGTAAGCGTGTATATTGACTTTGCCTCTTCCGGCAGCTTTACGCTGTACCAGAAGATCGGCCAGGGCCGATACACGAAGTTCGAAGGAACGTATTCCGTTTCCACGGAAGGGAAGTTGAGCGGAAAGTATTCCGGCGGCGCTTCCTGGGGCCCTTATGAGGGGGCGATTTCCGGCTCTACGCTTACGTTGACATCGGCAAAGGGTGGAGAGGTGGATTCCTATAAGAAAGTGTCTGAAATCCCTGCTGCCGTGCTTTCCAACTTGTATTGAAAAGCCCGTTTTTGATGGAAAATCCGCGATGACCCCGAAAAGGTTGTCGCGGTTTTTCGTAAAATCCGTATCTTTGCAGTCTATGAGCGAATTTAAGACCAACAAGGCTGTCTTTGTGGGCGTCATCCTCGAGAAGGGCGGCGAGCGCAAAGTGCAGGAATACCTGGAAGAACTGCGCTTTCTGGCCGAGACGGCCGGCGCCGTGGGAGACAAGATGTTTACCCAGCGGCTGGACCGTCCCGACAAGGCGACGTATATCGGCCCGGGAAAACTGGAGGAGATCAAGGAATACTGCGTGGCCAACGAGATCGAATACGTGATTTTTGACGACGAACTCACGGGCATGCAGCAGCGCAACATCGAGAAGGTGATTGCCTGCAGCGACGTGATCGACCGCACCAGCCTGATCCTGGAGATTTTTGCCCAGCGGGCCAAGACGTCCTATGCCAAGATGCAGGTGGAGTTGGCGCATTATAACTACATGCTCCCCCGGCTGGCCGGCATGTGGACGCACCTGGAGCGCCAGCGCGGCGGCATGGGTACGCGCGGCGGTATGGGTGAGACCCAGATCGAGATCGACCGCCGTATCGTGAAACAGCGCATTTCCAAACTCAAGGAAGACCTGAAGAAAGTGGACAAGCAGATGGCCACGCAAAGGGGTAATCGAGGCTCTCTCGTGCGTTTGGCCCTTGTGGGATATACCAATGTAGGGAAAAGCACTTTGATGAATCTCCTGGCCAAATCTGACGTGTTTGCCGAGAACAAACTCTTCGCTACGCTGGACACCACCGTTCGGAAGGTGGTCATCGAGAATGTGCCCTTCCTTCTTTCCGACACGGTGGGCTTTATCCGGAAACTTCCCACCCAACTCGTGGAGGCTTTCAAGAGCACGCTGGATGAGGTCCGTGAGGCCGATGTCCTGGTGCACGTCGTGGATATCTCCCATCCGGAGTTTGAAGAGCAGATGCAGGTGGTGGAGCAAACCCTCAGGGATATCGGCGCCGCCAACAAGCCGGTCTTTGTCGTTTTCAATAAGGTGGACGCCTATTCCTACGAACCGTACGACGAATTTTCCCTCACGCCCAGGCAGCCGATTAACAGAACCCTGGATGAACTGAAGAACAGCTGGATTGCCGAAGAGAAAACGCCTTGTATTTTTATCTCCGCGCGGGAGAAAATCGGGATAGAAAAACTGAGAAATGACCTGTATAAAATCGTTGCCGAGATCCATGCGGGCCGTTATCCTTTTAATAATTTTTTGTGGTAGGAAATGATTGTGTCACAGCACGTTTGCTTATTGTTTTTAACGGCTGTTCGGCCTATTGTCCACCCTTGAAATTTTGACGTTTTTAGTATTTTTTATCCTATGGTTTCTTCCGTTTGTCGGGGATGATTTGTTACAGGCTTAGATAAATTCTTTAATTTTGATTATTTGAGAAACGGGTAATTTTGATGGTTTTCTTCCTGATTTAGATTTCTGACACTTTTTGTGTGTTAATGCCTCCGGTTTAGATAATTATTTTATTTTGTATTATTTAGTTTAGTTTTTCTTTTAATTTTTCCCGGCTTCGTTTTTCTTCGCCCTTAATTTGTTTTCTCCATCTTCCCGATAACGCCTTACAATTTTTCGTTTCAATTTTTTCGACCAAAAGAACAAATCCTCTATGGTTTCTTTTTTTACCGAAGACGTCCGTTTCCCTTTCAGTCAAAAGCGTTTTACTTCCAAGTGGCTGAAGTTTGTCGCCCAGCATGAGGGGCGCAAACTTGGTGATATTTCCGTGATTTTTTGTTCGGACCCTTA
>ODAI010295850.1_pt1 | contig 11318 bp, 10 predicted proteins | sample 1539321 | NCBI WGS metagenome assembly ODAI01 (sample SAMN02144231, study PRJEB22623) | gut metagenome | biome: sheep rumen | host: Ovis aries | place: New Zealand
CTCTTCCGCCCCAGACTTCCTCGGAGCTCGTGGCGGCGGAAGCAATTTCAAACTCATTGCTCAGGCCTTTCTTTTCAACCAAATCTTTCATAATGAACTCGGCCATTGGGCTGCGACAAATATTGCCGTGGCAGATGAATAGTATTTTTATCACAGTTTCAAAACCTCAAAATGCTTAATAATGCGTTAAAAATCAATCCTTTTGTTTCTGTTGCTATGATACAAGCTAACAGCTCACCGACGTTTTTCGGTTATTTCCGGCTTGTTCTGCCCCTCATTAGTGTCAAAATAGTGTCAAATTCACCGGCAGATATTGTAATTGACACCGCGAAAAAAAACATCAGTTAAGAGCGGCTTCAGCACGATCGCCAATAACGCCCATTCTCCTCAACTCGTCCACGGCATCATCAAATCTGGTGTGAGTATATGTCCCCAACGTGATATCCGTTTCCGAATGCCCCATAAGATAGGCCAGATGAACAGGGTTCATCCCCGCTTTTGCTTTCTTGCTGCAATAAGTATGGCGGCAGACATGCGGAGTAATGTGCGGAATCGGTTTCTTATATATTTTGTTGAACTTGATCCGGATATGCTTGAAATAATGTTCCCAATGAAGAGCAAGCATAGGATTATCATCCTTATCAAGACAAATAAAATTACTCACACCGTCAACAGACGGATTTGCGGGGTTCATCTTCCTTTTTTCAAGAATAGTGCGGAATGCCTCATACACACCGTCTTCCATGGGAATCACCCTTGTTCCCGCTTTGGTCTTAGCTGTATCCTCGATATATACTCTTGTTCCGACACGATGCAGCTGTTTGTTAATGCTGATAGTCCTACGCTCCATATCCAGGTCATCAGTTGTCAGTCCGCAAAACTCGGAAATACGCATCCCTGTATTAAAAAGAATATATATCCCCTCGTAGTATCTTGAAAAGTGCTTATCATTTCTGACAAATTCAAGAAATCTCCTTTCATCCTCCGGACTGACAGCATCACGTCTTACGGAATCATTCACGATAACTTCATGAAGCTGAAAATCATCAAATGGATTCTTAAAAATCCACTCACTCTGTACGGCTTTACGGAATGCAGGCCGCAGTACTCCGCGAATATTCTGAATCGAGGAGTATCGCTTTTTGCCGCTTGCCTGTAGCTCTGTGAGCCATTCCATGGCGGTAGATGTGGTGACATCCTTTATCTTTACGTTCCCGAATTCTTCACTCTTAAGGAAGTTCTGCACCGTTTTATAGTTCTGTTTTGTTGTATTCTTTACCCTTCCGTTCGAACGTGTTTTTACATAAAAATCAACCAGTTCCGAGACTGTCATATCGCAGGTTGCAAAGTTTTCCTTTCTGTCTTTTTCCTTCTGATAGATCGCCTCTTTCTCCCTTAACGATAATCCTGCCCGTTTTCCTTCCGGAGTGGGATCCTTCTCATTAAGCCTCCATGAACGGAAATTCTTCTTTTTGCCGTTCTCGTAATAACTGAACCTGTATTCTCCGGTTTTCGGATCCTGGGTTTCGCCATTACGCAGAACGCGTCCGCGCTTGTCTTTTCGTTTTTGGCTCATTTTCCTCCTTTCCTCCTTAAGACATGCGCTATAGCATACGATAGTATACCATAGCAATGGCAGGATTATCCATCTGTAATCAGAATGTTTGCGTCAGGTCAAAATACCTCTCAAAATTCTTTCTGTGTATCATGAGCCTTTCTCCATTAAAACGGATCCAGTCTGCATCTTTATCATTACTTATCAGATTTCTCAGTTTCTTCTCTCCGATGTTAAACACTTCAGAAGCCTCATTTACTGTCAGCAAATACTTCTCCCAAAGCGGTACTCTTGCATCCTTCTGTTTCTTTGAATCAGACATATCCCTCATCCTCTCCCTGTAGTATCAGATCAAATCATTAAAATAGTTCCAGTGTTTTGATGATCCCTCCCGTTTGAAACAAAATAGTGTGTTTAATTTCTCAGGAATATTACTTTCATAGTATCTATACATACCTTTTCTTCACTTATTTTGTACTATAAGAAATCCTGTTCTTTGTTCCAATATCGGGGATAATCGCATATTCAAGCCTGTCTGCCGGAACAACCTGGCTGATACGTTGTTCCCTCTGTTCCACCTTTGTTCCAATTTCTTACTGTTTTCTAACGTAAATTCTCTGCTTACCATATATAGGAATGCGTTTGGTTCGTTCGGTCTTTTCCCAATCATCAATCCGACTCATAATCATCGCAATGCTATATGAGTCTGACTTACGCATATCTTCTTTAGCTTTACCGAAACACTCCGTCCAGATTTCAATATTCGACACCTCCATGCGTTTCACGCTGGCAGGTAAAAACAAACTACCTTCAAGAAACCGTACTCTTTTACCAAGGTCCATAGAATCCCAAATCTCCGGCAGGAGTTTATCAAGGTATTCCTGAACGGTGCCCTCACGATCATCACGTTCCAGGGCTTCCCGCTGTTCCTTTTCAGCATACTTTTCAAGTTCCGGCGTAAGATACAGTTTTTCCCCGGCTTTCGCAATCAGAGCGGTCTCTGCCCAGATTTGCTTCACGGCATCTTCATCAAGTTCCCATGGTTTGTATTTGCTTTCGCCTGTCACTTTTACGTGCCAGAACCTACGGTTTCCGGTAAAGTCCCGAAGGTAACCGTCCCGGCTGTTGGTAGTTCCAAAGAAAACGCACTGCCTCGGATGCGGTGTTACTCTTCTGCCAAAACTCGCCCGGTACTTGTCATCCATCCTCGATATAAACGCCTTCACTTTATCGATATCTGCCTTTTTCATGCCCGCAAGTTCCCCGATTTCCAGGATCCAATAGCCCTGCAGCTTTTCCGCCGCCGTCTTATCATTCATATCCGACAAGTTCAAACTGTCCGAATACCAGTCACCTCCTATTTTTGAAATCAAAGTACTTTTACCGATGCCCTGACCACCGTTCAAAACAATCATATTGTCATATTTGATCCCAGGTTTATATACCCGGAGATATGCCGCACAGAGCTGCTTCCTAGTAACAGTCCGTACATAGGGTGTATCAGCCGCTCCAAGATAGTCAATCAGAAGCGTTTCAACACGTTTTATACCGTCCCATTCCGGAAGAGCCTCGAAATACTCACGGATAGGATGGTAGGATCTGTCATCGGCTACTTTCGTAACCGCAATATTGTAATTGCGCTGGGAGAAAGAGCCATAATGGCTGTCTATATAACTGATAAGCTGTGCATCATCCGCATCCCTCCAGTACTGAGCCGGATGCTTCCAGGGCACACTACCTTTGATTTCCATGCCGTCCGCCAGCTGATTGAATACAATTGCTTTCAGGTTTGGATCATTTGCCATGATCAGCGTGATATTGTGAAGATTATTCGTTAATGTTATCCCCTTCTTGTTGTCATACTGAAGCAATTTCTTCCAATCATCCGAACCATTCCCCTTATAATCCGTATCCGCCTCTTTCTGTTTTTCTGCAAGTACCAGGAGCTTAACCTTCTCATCCGCAAGTGCAAACGCAGACATCTTCTGATAGGATTTTTTCGGATCATTATCCGGAAACCGGTGCATCCGGACGAGATCAAAAGCATTCAAGAGTTTGCCGTTGGCGGGATCCGTAGCGTGATAGCTGTATGCAAAGACGTCATCATAGACCGCCAGACCCGCGGAACCCTCGCCTGCTTTGTAGTCATACCTGCCCGCTTGGGCTGACGGCTGATATACATCAGATAAGAACTTTTCTATCGCCTCCCGTATCAGATATGCACGACAGAAAGCACCCACAACACCCTTTTTGCCGAGAGGATTTTCCTGCTTGTTTTTACCGGTCTTCATGGCTTTTGTCTCCCGGGAAGATACCGGCCATGAGGATATATCATGCCAATCATTATATTGACCCAGATAATAATCCGGATCCACCGGTTCACCGGCTATTTCCCTGAATACATACTGACCATCGGCAGACGTGGACGGCCAATACATAAGCCTGTACGGTTGGTATGTCGTATCATCGAACAACTCCATGTCGATTTCCTGCGCGACCTTTCGGGCTACTGCTGGATATTCCTCTTCTGTCACATCCCTTTTGAGAGGAAAGATAAGACGTAGCCTCGGTGCATAAGGCGTATGCTTATGTGTCGAATAGATGCACATTTTGTGCTTTCCTGCCTTCTCCAGCCTATCAATTACATTCTGAGTCCCATAATCCATATCAAGCGTCAGCATCGACCTTAGCAATACGTTTCCGGATTTCCGTTTGCCATCTTTCAAATGCCCCCCTACAAATCCGCCTATATCCTTGATTTCGCCCTGCTGTGCCTTCGTCATCTTACTGAATTCTTCAACAGTTTCCGTCGTCCGATACGTTGTGCTGACTTTCCAGCAGAAATCTTCCCAGGATATCTCGCTGTTCCTCCATTCCTTCTCAAAACGAGACTTACCATATGCTATCTTCATTACATTCCCTCCATAAATTGCATTGACAGAAGTTTCCCTGATTTCACAGACAACAAAAAAAGAAAGGGTTTACACCCTCTCAGAAAACAGCTCTGTATTGCATCTAATACTAGTTTTGCGTTGTTGTATCGTTTCTATAAAAGCTATCCTTTATCCAGCCTCTCCGTCATCATTATTTCCAACCTTTTTGAATATAGAAAAAGACAGACTGATAATCATCCGATCATTCTTTCTGCCTTCACTTTATTATATCTCTGTCGCCTTCCGGCATAAAAAATGCCCTAAGGATTACTCCGAAGGGCTTTATCGTTCTTACATTAAATCTGATTATACTATATCATTCTCATAACCGTTGCACAAGGTTGCATATAGTTTCATTTAGTTTCATTTGAGTTTTTTTCGCGCTAAAAAGCTCTGACAGCAGACCAACGAATCTGTTGATTGTATCATATCACGCTGTCAAGGGCGGCTCAAGATGACAAAAATGACATTTTTGTCAATTTTGGACATTTTTGACATAATTGACATTTTTGTCACGCTGTACAATGCCCGGACCGTATCATGAATAAGACTATTTATCTTGAATGCTTTTAATATCACACCGACTTTTTAATATCTCACTGGATATTCTCCATACACTGGTGGATGTCGGATGGATATTGTTCTTCTTCCACTGGATATTTCCCGCGCACCACTGGATATCTACTGGATATGAAGTCACTTTCACTGGATATTTCCCGCGCACCACTGGATATCTACTGGATATGAAGTTACTTTTCACTGGATATTTCCCGCGCACTGCTGGATATCTACTGGATATGTGGCCTCTTTCACTGGATATTTACTGCGTATCAACTGGATATTTCTCGCGCAGGCACTGGATATTTAGTGCGTATATCCACAGAATATCCAGAAAAACTGTTCCCTGATCACTGAATTAGGTTATTGCAAGATACGCATTTGTGTACCAACCAAATGCCATCTTGTTAAGGGGCAGAGCCCCCTAAGACCCTCAGCAGTCCTCCTGTAGGTAAATCTGACATCGCATATTTAGTTCCCCTATCGCCACAAGAGATCACATATTCACAGACTATAGTTAACCATGTCCATCAGTCTCACTTTTTACTTGCCACTATTCAGTTATAAATACGGGCGTCTCCGCATATGATGAAGTAATATCCAAGATTCCAAAAAACAAATGAAAAGGATGTCATTGCAAAGAGCATCTCATAACTCCACTTACATATTTTTTAAGAAGTTCCTTTCCTTGAATTATCGCTACCTCTAAAGAGCTATAAGATGGCGGAAGCTCCCTCACAAAGTTTTCATCATTAATATCACCTGGCTTAATTCTACGGTATCCCATATTAAGACATATCCAAAAATCCTCTCTTGCCGGTACATATTTAAAAATACATGTCCAATATTCTTTCGGTTCAGCATTGACGTCCATTATTAGCAACTTATACTGAGAATCTTCCTGAGATATTTCTTCGTAAACTGTATCCACTTGACATCTCCTTATTTTCCTGCGATCCTGTTTCAGCTCTCTTTTTAAAAGCTGTTCACTAATATCGGAAATTTAAAGCATATCAACAGGCTTTACCAGTTCCATTTTTCCAAGGCAGCAAGTTCTTCATCATTTTTATTTGTAAGATATACTATCTCACCTGATACTAAGTCTAACCGGGTAATCATTTTGTTATGGCCAAAATACACAAGGTTCCTGACCGTTGCCAAACTATTGGCTGATGATATGGCAACATCCAGTTCACATCCTATGTCACAATTCCCTCTGTGATCAATTTGAAGCAAGATGGTCCGATATCGTTCCTCTTTATTCGGATGTCTGTTGTCCGGCCAGATAGAGCCACTGAAGATCACCGTCCATCCACTTCCATTATCAAATCGGCCCAGGTATTCAAAACTATTTAATCCATCTTCATAAGAATTGTCATACATCGTAACCGCATTAAGTGACTTGTCTATTCTGACAATCTTAAATTCACCAAGACACATATGCATAAGATTTGATATAGCATATGTATAATATCCGCAGTCAAACATATCGCAGAAATTACCTTTTATATAATAATCACTACGTCCGAAGGACCTGTGCTGTTCCCGTTCCTTTTCCGTAAGTCCTTCATAATCATCTTTTCCAAGCCAACTATAAAATTCTCCTCGGTTATGATTGTTAAAGGTACCAAACTGCGTTTCAAATGCTTCCGGCAGCTCCTCACGTTCATAATTCTCATTCTCCCGATAGTATATGGATCCATTTTCCACCATAACTTCTAAAGGCTCATAGTAATTTATCATACTTGAACTGCTCCAGTGCGACCTTTTTATCTTATCCAGTTTGTGTACTTTTATATAATCCATATTATATCCGAAGTTTGATATATCCTCCTGCACTATTGTTAAATCGGAAACAGGTTTCCATTCTGACATGGCTCCTTTTTTTATTTCCATCTCAGTCTCCTTTTCATAAACGCCGTGTTGGAGTTCTTTCACTTAAATTGAACACCAGAAAACTCTCTCTGTTTGATTTTTCGTTACTCTCATGGTATTCACATATTTCCCTATCCTTCTTCATCGTCTAATCATGCCCAGCATCTTTATATAACATAGTAATCGATCACCTCTGGCTCGACCCAGATATTCTTTCTTATCCACAAAACAGATTTTTCAACGAGTTCATCATTATTATATCCACGAATTCGGGGAATTCTTATTCGAAACATCTCAGGTTTCAAGACATCCCTCAGTTTCAAAAGATTATCGATCACCTTTTCATTATTGGAACCGGTATAATCTTTATAGATTGTCGGATCCATATCCTTAATATCTATGATCCACTCATCCAGGTCTTCGACCAGTGGCTCCACATTTTCCCATGGGACATTCAGTGATGTTTCTATTCGCTTATCCCATCTATCATCCGCTAATTGGCATACTCCATGGATAAACGCTGACTGTAGCAGTGGTTCCCCACCGCCAAACACGACCCCGCCGCCGGTCATAAGATAATATAATTCGTCTTTCCTGAGCACTTTCAATAGTTCTTTCGGTTTATAGAGGGCTCTTGGTGTATTAGAATGATCCTCTTTTTCGCACTTCTGTCCTTTATCATATTTCTTCAAAAATTCAGGGATTTCAAAGAAAATTTCATGACAAGCTTCATTTATGCAATATTTGCAATGAAGCGGACAGCCATACATGGCCACTAACGTAGATACGCCTTTTCCATCTGAAGCCATGCGCAGCCTTGAAACAGACATAACATCACCGACCATTCCTCACACCTCCCACTTTGACAGTTCACAATCTGGAATAATCCTTTTTTCCGGAGTTATTCGGTTTATTGCATCTCTCAAATATGATGATTCTTCTTCACATTTCTTACAGGTTCCGGCGCAGGGACCGCTGAATGAGCACCTGGCCGGATAATACTTAATGTTGTTCGCCTTCGCGATTTGAATTCTTAATTGACGGAGATACTCACAGATCTTTTTCCCATCCGTTCTTGGAGGCTGCCATTCAATTTCTTTCCTTGTTCGTTTATCATTTTTAGGATGCTTTTCCTCTATTATTATTCCAAGCGTCCCCTGCGGAGCAACACTCAGCGGTACTTTTACTTCAAAATCCAAGGCAGCTATATTTTTACCTGCCGCAGCATATCCTTCCGTAACCGGAATATAAGAATTTGTCCCAAAATCAAAGCAGGATACTTTATTTATCAATTCAATGTTATTTATAACGGTAGGCAAATATGAACTATAGGTATCATATACTGACCGCATTGTTATTTTTTTATGGTTTTCTTTATCTATCTTACTCAGGTATTCAGCGGGATTAAAATACAAGACAGACTTGAGTTTTGATAAATCCGACAAGAGTTGTTTATGAGTTGTAATACGTCTTCTCGCTTCAAATCGAAATGGTGCCATAGTGCACAGATGTAAATCATTATATTCATTCAGATCTTTGACAACATGAAAAGGATATAGACTTTCCGGATTATTATCAGTCAGAAACAATACGCTGTCCCACCAATAGAGACGATTATTGAGTTCTCCTGCTACGGATTTTAATGCTTTATAGCGCATAGTCTCAGTGCCGAAGCTATCTGTTCCCATGCCAACCTGTTTGTATGGACTCACAAAACATTCGTACTTGTCTGTTACCTTTTTCCCATTCAGGCATACTACCAAAACATTATCATTGTATTTTTCCAATTCTGCATTGGCATGATTCCAAATATGCGCTGTATCTGTTATAACGATTCTCATGTTTATCTCCTTGATAGCATTCAGACTGTACAAGAAAATAATGCTTCATCTTTCCATGGATGATCATGTATGGTTACCTTCAGCCGTACCGGCGTCTTTCTTACGAAGTAGATATTCAGACAACTATATAATCAAAAACATCCGGCTCCACATGGAAGGTCTTCTTCACCCATTCAGCAGATCTGGCAACTTGTTCATCTGTATTATAACCGCGAATATGAGGAACCCTTATACGAAAGGCTTCCGGACTCAATAATCTCCGTAATCCCATCAGGTTATTCAACACCTTTTTATTATCGGAACCGGTATATTTTTGATATCTGAACTTATTCAGGTCTTTGATATCAATGATCCACTCATCTATGTCTCCGACCACCGTTGCAACACTTTCCCACGGGACATTAAGCGAAGTCTCTATCCTCTTTTTCCATCCTTCACCTGCAAGCCGGCAGACTTCATGAATGAACTCCGCCTGAAGCAACGGTTCACCTCCTCCAAATACAATCCCGCCCCCTGTCATAAGGTAATAGATTGCATCCTTCCTGAGCAATTCAATAAGTTCCTCCGGCTCATATAATGCCCTTGCCGTACCGAGCAAAGTATGCTTATTATTGTTGCATTCATTAATACAATACTTGCATTTAAGAGGACATCCATAAAAGGCTACCAACGTAGATACTCCTTTGCCATCTGTCGCCATGCGCAGTCTGGAAACGGACATGATATCTCCGGTCATTTTACACCTCCCATTCAATCAGTTCACAATCCGGGACTATTCTCTTATCAGGTGGTATCCGATAAAATTCATCCCGTAAATAAGCTGCTTCCGCATCGCATCTTTCACAGGTTCCTGCACACAGACCAGTAAAAGAACACGTTTCCGGATAATAATCAATTCTGTTGGCTTCAGCAAATCTTATTCTCATCTGCCGTAGATAATCACAGATTCTTTTCCCATCAATTCTCGCACGTACTTTTTCCACGTCTTCTTTTGTCCGACTGTAATTATTAGGATAATACTCAGAATCTACATCTCCGAGCATATCGGGCGGTCCTGCTACCAGCGGCACAGTAACCCTTGTATCCAGCTCAGACTTATTCAAATGCTCCGCCGCGAGGTATCCTTCAGAAATCGGAACATAGGAATTTGTTGCGAAGTCAAAACACGATGTCCTATTGATCTTCTCTATGTTGTTTATGACAGTGGGTAAGTACGATCCGTAAATATCGTAGACTGAACTTATCGACATTTTTTCATGATCTTCAATCTTCACCCTACTCAAATAATCATCAGAACTGAAGTACAGGATTGATGTCAGTTTCGAAAGGTCCTCCAACAGATCCTTATGGGCTTTAATCCTCTTTTTAGGTTCAAAATAAAAAGGCTCCATTGTACATAAATGCAGTCTATTGAACTCATTAAGATCTTTGATTACATGAAAAGGATACAGACTTTCCGGAAAATTATCAGTCAAGAAAAGTATTGTATCATGCCAATACAGTCTGTCATTTAGTTCTTCAGCTACTGACTTCAATGCTTTATACCTCATGGAGCTGATGCCGATGCTGCTGCCCAATACCATAGCCTTATAAGGACTGATAAAACATTCATATTTATCCGTTACTTTTTTTCCATCCAGGCAGACTACGAGAAGAACATCTTTCATTATTTCCAATTCGGAATACTTATTAATCCAATACAACATATCATCTGTGATTACTATTCTCATATTCATCACCCCTAATGCATGTGATATCTCTTAGTTTAATCCTATAATGCACAATTCGTATGTCCCAAAGTACGGACTACCCTCTGAAGCCATAAATTTTCGTCATAATTGCTAAATACCTGGAGTCGTTTTTATTCATATTTTCATAAAAATAATCTTAGTCCTTGATTGAATCAACGAATTTCGTGCCGTCTTCCTGTCCGCCACAGCCGCCCTCTTTCTTTTCGTTGTATCATCTATGATCTGGAAGACCCTCTCCGACGGATGCAGCATATCCTGCTCCCTAAAAGAAAAATAATTGAAATTGCCGTTATCTGCGACCACGATGTGGTTCAGAAGATCTATCCCCATGATGTAAAAATAAGGACACAAAATTTGCCCTTGTTCGTTTTGAATAAACACAGGCCGTGTAGTAATCAGCTCAGCTTTAGAACACATGCTTTCTACTAAACTTCACGTTATCTGGTTTTAAGCCATATATGTAAAATTATTTTTTGTATTTCTGCTTTAAACATTGTTTTTTCCATAGGTCCATGCTATCATAAGGATAGGCATTGAATGAAACCAGTTGAATAGGAGGTGGCGATCATGTTATGCCAGTTTTCATTCAGCAACTTTCGCTCCTATCGCGATGAAACCACATTCGATTTCCAAGCTGCGGCTCTTTCTGAATTTAAGGACAGCCTTATAAAGACTGAAAAGGGAAATGCTATCCTGCCGGTCGGTGTGATTTACGGTCCGAATGGGGGCGGCAAGTCCAACCTTCTTGCTGCCCTGGGATGCGTGATCTCCCTTGTTACTGAGCCCGTCTATGAGCTTGGCAAGA
>ODAI013063912.1_pt1 | contig 11318 bp, 8 predicted proteins | sample 1539321 | NCBI WGS metagenome assembly ODAI01 (sample SAMN02144231, study PRJEB22623) | gut metagenome | biome: sheep rumen | host: Ovis aries | place: New Zealand
CGCTGTCGGCAGCCGTTTCGGAGGAAGCGCCGAGGCCGACGAGCTGGGACTTCCTGTAGGAAATTCCGGACTGATCCTCCCCGCAGGCGCCTCCGGCCGCTGGACCGCAATATGATACTGATTATATGTATACGCTCTGCTTTTTTATCGAGGCTGGCGATTTACAAATACTGTTCGAGGATGATGAGAGTGCGAAACACGGAATCATCCTCAGGCTTATAATCCAGGATATCCCGCCTTTCAGCTCCGGCCGCCTGTCAGCACCGCATACAGCTTCGGCACCCGGCTCTTCATCAGCTTCGCCGCAAATACGGACGACGAAATGCAGAGAACAGGCATGATCAGATAAAGCACAGCAAAAGCACTGTCCGGGAGCGGTGTGCCGAAGACCAGTTCTGCCCCCAGCTGAAAAAAGCGTATCTCCAGATAGTGGACTGCATAAATAAAAAAGTTATATTGTACAAACTCCGGCAGCACCGGAGTTTTTTTTGACACATACAGCATTACTGCGGAAAAGAGGGCCAGCAGGCCTGAGATCCTGGCTCCGATCACAAAGAAAAGCACATTGGAGGGCAGCGCCGGAAAGAAAAGCGCAACGATCTCGCAGATCAGGTAAACTGCCGTGAAAACCGGGAGCATTCTTCTGTATACTCTCAGATCGGATTCTGCCCCGCCCTGATGCAGGGCCAGAGCCGCACCTGTCAGATAATAGAATACCGCATCTTCGTTGATCAGATGGAACGGCAGCCATTCATAAAAAACCGCAGCCAGATAGCTGATCAGAAGCACCGGCAGGACCGCAGCCTTCTTCTTCAGAAGAAAACCGGCCAGCGGCGCCGCCAGAGTCAGCAGGATCAGTTCTTCCAGATACCAGAAGACCGGATGAAAGCGATGAAAAAGGACCGCTTCGGCAAATGTTTCCGGATCCGGCTGAGCCTTTCCCGCTGCCAGATAGATCAGATAATAGATCAGATTCCAGATCAGATAAGGGATCAGCAGCGTGCGGATCCTTTTTTTCCATTTTGCAGCATAAAAGTCTGCATCTGTCCTTCCTGCATTCCGGAAGAACAGATAAGCGCTGAGACAAAAAAACCCCGGAACAGCGATCTGCCCGAGGCAAGAGCCCAGCAGTTCCTGCAGAAAAGGACCGGCTCCGCCGGTAAGCCTCAGGAATCCGGAGACTGTGATCTCCGGATCCACGGCATGTATCCAGATTACAAGAACTGTCAGTATGAAGCTGTAGAGAATCACTGCTGTCTGAAACAGATCAGTTTTCTTTTGCTGCATTTCTCTTTTCTTTATAACTATTCAGAAGCTTATTGATGCGGTCGACCGGATTCAGGAGTTTGCTGATGGTATAGTCATGGTTGAGCGCGTCGATCAGGAGCGCCATATACTTGCTCATATTGACATTTGCATACCATTCTCTCTTCTTCAGTTCTTCAGGCTGATAAACCAGGTTGGTTGTAAAGATCCTGTCGATCATTCCCTTCCGGTAAGCTTCATCAAACCGCTCGAGCCCGTTGGTAAATAAGCCGAAGCAAACGCCATCGAATGCCCTGCGTGCATTTCTGGATTTGAGCTCCTCGGCTGCCTCGATCACGGTAAATCCCGAAGAAATCATGTCATCCACAATGATGACATCCTTGCCGGCAACATCAGCGCCCAGGAATTCATTCGCGATCACCGGATTCTCGCCGTTGACCTTTTTGGTATAATCCTTGCGCTTATAGAACATGCCCATGTCAACGCCGAGCACGCTTGCGAAATAAATCGCCCTGCGCATGCCGGGCTCGTCCGGGCTTACGACCATCATGTGCTCACTGTCGAAATCAAGATCGTCATATTCGCGGCAAAGTGCCTTGATATACTGATAGGTCGGAGAAACGGTATCAAAGCTGTGGAGCGGGATCGCATTCTGCACTCTGGGATCATTGGCATCAAAGGTCAGGATATTGGTGACGCCCATGGAAACCAGCTCCTTCAGCATCTGTGCGCAGTCGAGGGATTCCCTCTCCTCCCTGTTGTGCTGCCTTCCCTCATAGAGGAACGGCATAATAACCGTCATACGCTTTGATCTGCCGGCCGCGGTAGCGATCAGTCTCTTCAGATCCTGATAATGATCGTCAGGAGAATAGTGATTGATCTGGTCTCCGACCGGATAGGTGATCGAATAATTCGTCACATCACAGATGAAATAAAGATCATGGCCTCTGGTAGAGCTCTTGATCACGCCCTTTCCTTCGCCGGATCCGAATCTCGGGCATTCCGTCTCTATGATATAGCTGTCCTTCTCGTATCCCTTAAAATGAATGCTGTCCTTTTCGGCAATGCTCCTCTCCTGACGCCACTCCACCAGGAAGGAATCGATCATTTTGGCCATTTCCTCGGTGCCCTTCATCGAAATAATGCCGATCGGGCCGTATGGAGCCACTACTTCCTCTATGTCATTCGTCTTTGAAAACTGATCTGTCTTATCGCTCATCCGATGTCTCCCCCTCTTTTTTTCTCCCTTAAATCAGAACCGTAAAACGGAAGCAGAATATATTCTCCGATAAATCTTGATGTTAACCTCTCTCCATAAATAGAACTCAGCTGGTTCAGAGATAGATTCGTAGATATTATAGTAGATAGCCCCGCTGAAAGTCTATTGGAAATTATGTTAAACAGCTTGCTTCTGGTAAATTCCGTCATAAATTCCGTTCCGAGATCGTCAATAATCAGAAGTTCACAGCTTCCGATCTGCGCCGCACGTTCTTCAAGGGCTTCCTCCCTTACCCTGGAGAAATTCATGGAGGAAAACATTTCAAACATGCCTCCCGCCCGCTCATACACCACGGTATGCTGACGGTCGATCAGGGTCCTGGCAATGCAGTTGCCCAGGAAGGTCTTTCCTGTGCCGGGAAGTCCCATCATCAGAATATTCTGTCCCCCGCCGTCCTCGAAGCCGTCAATGAAATCCCTGACGCTGTCCATGACTGTCCCGGTCATATATTCGTACTGGGTGATCTCCTTCGGCAGAAACTCCGCAAGCGGTTCCGTATCGTCGAAAATGTCCGGATCAAAGGTGCTGAAATTTTCCCGTTCCAGCAGGGCCGGAAGACCCGAATCCCTGTTGAGGAGCTCAGATTCGAGCACACGGAAACAGCCGCATTTGACATTTCCTACATAGCCGGTATCGCGGCATTTTTCACAGAAGTAGCGGATGTCCAGATAATCCGCGCCGAATCCCGCATCTGTAAGCAGCTTTTTCTTCTTCTGTTGGAGGCCAGTGCGTTCCTGCCGCGCCCTGCCGGCCGCCTCTGGGTTTTTCCTGAATCCGGCTTCCAGCTCCCTTGCCGACAGCTCCGCGATCTTTTCATTCATAACACGAATAGCAGGAATCTGTCTTTCGACTTCTTCCTGCCTCGTACTCTGTCTGTGATATGCTTCATTTTGTCTGCGGCTGAAGACCCGCATGATTTCATTATACTGTTCTCTGGTTAAGGACATTACTGAATCTTCCTCTGCACGACCTGACTCAGCAACTGATCCAGATCCCTGCCTCTGGTAATGCCGGCTGCATCCTTTTTCGTGCGCTTCCTTCCGGCGATTTCTTCCTTCGGCTTATCAAACTGCTTTGTCCGCTCCCTGGCATCCCTGACAGTCCGGATACCGCGGCTTGCCCAGTCAAGTCCGGTTTTCTCAATGTAGCGCATACTGATGTGGTTGTTCTCGACACAGTACTGTACAAGATAGTCCAGGACCTCACACGGCAAATGCAGACCGTCGTACAGATATGCCAGCACCTGCTGGTCTGCCTCCGTCAGGATCTTTGCCCTGTATTTCTGAACGATCACGAGCAGCTGCCTGAATTCATCATCTCCGGAAAGCCTGTTCAGCGCTTCCTTTCCATCTGTTTTGCGGTAACGGCTGCGGATCTCGCCGGAATCATCCGCGCCTTCGGGCATCCCGGTTTCCAGGGGCTTTTCCTGCTGCTCCCCGGCGTTCTCTGCCGAAGAAGCTCTGACAGCCCGTGTCCGTGCCGTACTTCCGCTGCCTTTCCTGGCAGTGCTGCGTGAATCTCCTTCTGCCGGCGGCGTCTGCTCCTTTTCGGAAGCTTCGTCGTTCTGCGCGGCCTCATCCTTCCCTCCGGCTCCGACTGAAACGATTCCGCATTTTTCCCAGTAACGGATGGCCCTTCTGACATCTCCCTCCGTCAGCTCCAGCCTGTCTGCGATCGTTTCCACATCCACGCCGTTGATCCGGTTCCTCAGAAGATACAGATATACTTTGACATAATCGCCGTTTGCCGAGGGCATGTATTTATCTAAAAATTCATTCGCAACCAATGTTGCATCTATTTGAAATAAGTCGTTGTAACTCATCTTGCAAACCTCTGATTTCCTTCATGGATATCTTATCATATGTTCCATGAATTTTGAAGAAAGCGGAGGTTTCCATAATTATGTTGTTGATAAAGTGAATAAAACCTGAAAACGCCCATTTTATGCGGATTTTATGGTATAAAAAAATCCACACGGCCGTTTGACATAAATCATGCAAAGCCGTGTGGATAATGTGAACAACTACTCTGAGACAAGTCTGTTCGCGATTTCTACGACGTTTCCCGCGCCCATAGTTATCAACAAATCGCCCTCTCCGACATGCTCAAGAATATATTTTCTGATCTGTTCAAAATCCGGAATATGAATCGCGTTTCCGCCGGACTCATTGATCAGGCGGGCAACATCCGCGGAGCTGATGCCAAGCGTATTGACCTCTCTTGCGGCATAGATATCCGCCAGGATCACTTCATCTGCATTCTTAAGCGCAGCGGCAAATTCCGGAAGCAGCGCCTTTGTTCTCGTATAGGTGTGCGGCTGGAAAACCACATACAGCTTGTTGTGCCTGCACTGCAGGGCAGCGCGGAGCGTCGCTTCGATCTCCTGCGGATGGTGTGCGTAATCATCCAGGATCTCACAGCCATTGACCACGCCCTTATGCTCGAATCTTCTCTTAACACCGCGGAACTCGGAAAGCGCAGCCTGAATGTCTTCAAATTCTGCGCCGACACGCTCTGCAGCGGCAATTGCCGCCAGGGAATCGATCACATTGTGCATGCCGTGTACCTGCAGCGTAATGCGGCCGATCTCCTCACCCTTTTTCACAAGTGTATAAGAAGGTCTTGCGAACTCGTCCATCCGGATGTCCTTCGCGGTATAATCGCAGTCCGCGCCGAGTCCGAAGGTCGTATATCCGCATCCGATCCCTTCCGTAAAGAAGCCGCGGTCACGAATATCTCCGTTGAGGATCAGAAAGCCTTTTTCATTCTGCGGAAGCGTCAGTATAAACCTGCGGAAGCTGTTCCTGATATCATCGATATCCTTGAAAAAGTCCAGATGATCCGCCTCTACATTTAAGATCACGGCGATCGTCGGATGAAAGCTCAGGAAGCTGTTGGTATATTCACAGGCTTCCGCTACGAAAAGCTCTTTGCCGCCGTTTCTCAAATTACCTCCGATGGCGTCCAGCAGGCCGCCGACACTGACCGTCGGGTCCTTGCCCGCACGGATCAGGATCTCGGAAATCATAGAGGTCGTTGTCGTCTTGCCGTGGGTGCCGGCAACATTGATCGCTTCCCCGTAATTGCTCATGATCTCCCCGAGCAGATCCGCCCTTGAAAGCATCGGGATGCCTTTCTTTACGGTCTCCGCAAACTCCGGATTGTCCGGATGGATCGCAGCCGTATAGACGACCAGATCCGGGTCTTCGATATTTTCCGCCTTCTGGCCGATCGTTATCTTTGCGCCTTTTGCAGCAAGGCCGTCCGTCAGCGCGGACTGCTTCATGTCTGAACCCGTGACGGAAAAGCCTTCTTCCATCAGAATTTCAGCGAGACCGGACATGCTGATGCCGCCGATCCCGATAAAGTGTACTTTGACTGGATTGTTAAAATCGATCTGATACATAGCTTATTTTGCTGTTGCAGTCACTCTGGTTTCACGGATCACATTGACCTTGATCTGTCCCGGATAAGTCATCTCATCCTCGATCCTCTTGGCAATGTCCCTGGACAGGATGATCATATCGCTTTCGCTGACCTCCTGCGGGATCACCATGATGCGGACCTCGCGGCCTGCCTGTACAGCAAAGGACTTTTCAACTCCCTTATATGAATTTGTAATTTCTTCCAATTGTCTGAGTCTCTGCGTATAGGTCTCAAGAGACTCTCTTCTTGCTCCCGGACGGGAAGCGGAGATCGCATCGGCTGCCGCCACAATAAATGAGATCGGGCTTGTCGGAGCCACATCCCCGTGATGGGATTCGACCGCATTGATAACGACCGGTGATTCCTTATATTTGCGGCAGATCTCGGCGCCGAGCGAAACATGGGTGCCTTCCTGCTCATGGTCGACAGACTTGCCGATATCATGCAGGAGCCCGGCCCTCTTCGCAAGGCGGACGTCATAGCCGAGTTCGGATGCCAGCAGGCCGGAAAGCTGCGCCACCTCAATGCTGTGCTTCAGGCCGTTCTGTCCGTAGGAAGTACGGAACTTCATACGGCCGAGCAGCTTCACCAGTTCAGGATTAAGTCCGTGAACTCCAACCTCCAGGACAGCTGCTTCGCCCTCCTCGCGGATGGTGTTCTCCACTTCCTTCCTTGCCTTTTCCACAGTCTCTTCGATACGTGACGGATGGATGCGTCCGTCTACGATCAGCTTCTCAAGCGCAACCCTCGCGACCTCTCTCCTGACCGGATCGAATCCCGACAGAACGACTGCCTCAGGCGTATCATCGATAATAAGCTCTACGCCGGTCAGTGTCTCAAGCGCACGGATATTTCTGCCCTCGCGTCCGATGATCCTTCCCTTCATATCGTCATTCGGAAGCTGCACAACGGATACCGTCGACTCGGCAACATGATCCGCAGCGCATCTCTGAATCGCTGTAACAATATATTCTTTTGCTTTTTTATCCGCCTCTTCCTTGGCGATATTGTCATATTCCTTAATGATCCTGGCGGTATCGATTTTGATATCTTCCCTGACGGAATTCAGAAGTTCTTCTTTTGCCTGCTCCGCAGTCAGTCCGGAGATCCTCTCAAGCTCTGTCACGACCTCTGCATGTTTCTGACGGATATCCTCGGCTTTTCTGTTTAATGTGTTGTCCTTGGTGTTGAGCTCTTTTTCCTTTTTGGAAAGCTCAGCCTGCAGACGCTCTGCATTTTCCTCTCTCTTTACAAGTCTCTGCTCCTGCTGCTGGATCTCATGGCGTCTCTCGCGCTGCTCCTTTTCGAACTCGGCCTTATTGCGGATCGCCTCTTCCTTTGCTTCAAGCAAAGCCTCTCTCTTCTTCGTTTCTGCTGTCTTTACTGCGTCGTCTATTATCGAACGTGCTCTCGTCTCCGCGGAGCCGATCTTCTGCTCATATTCTCTGGTTCCCTGCTTCTTTCCGAAGGTGAACGCTGCAAGAGCTGTAATAACAAACACAATAAGCACAAGCATGACCGTAAGAATTGTCATGTTGTACCTCCTCTGATTTAAATATGAAAATGTCAATGTGCAATTTATGTAGACCAACGGCTGATTGAATCAACCTACCTGTTCAGAATACAGAAAAACACGGAATATATTTTACAATATATTCCGTGTCCATGTCAAACAATATTCAGTTGCTGAACTTGCCTTCCTGCGCTTATTCCACACTCATGACGCCAAGCAGTGCCCAATGGTAATTGCGGATCGCCTGGTGCAGATTCAGATCATTGATCCGGGCTGCCGCCTGATAGCTGATCTGCTGCATGCGAAGCCCTTCATATTCAGCCCGTCCGACCATACCCATATCATACTTGGCTTTGGCAGAATTGGCCGTAAGCTCCGCTTTCTTCAGGGAAGCCGCGGAAGATTCCGTCAGGATCAGCTGCTTTTCCAGTTCATTATGCAGCGTGTCAAATGCCGCGCCTGCCTTTCCTCTTGCCTCGTTCTCGCCCATCTGTCTGAGCTCCATACCCGTGCTTGAATACCCATAACTGCTAAGCTTGCCTGCGGAAATAACCGTCTGGTTGCCTTCCACCGCCTGTGTCTTGTCAGCCGCATAATCCCTGCCCGCAAGATATTGCACATCGGGAGCCGGCAGATCTGCGATCGTAATCTCCGCCGCAGGATCATACCCGCACTGGATCGCAATATTTTTCTTCAGCTGCATCAGTCCGGTGTCAATGTCCGCGAGCGTTTTGACCGCAGAATTCATCTGGTTGAAATAGCCCTGCGTTGCCGCGGACGTGCCGAGCCCCTGGTTCTGCATCGCCGCCTGCATATTATAAAGCTCTTCATACAGCTTTACCTGTTCGGCAACCATGGAACGGTTCGCCTCAAGAGTCTTATATGAAATCACCAGAGATTCCACCACCGAGACCATCTGGTTCCTGACCGGTCGAAGGGCGTTCTGCACAGTTGCGCCGGAATAATACAGGGAACGCTTGGTGGAGCTCAGCTGTCCCAGGATATTCTCCCTGCTGTCGATGGCAATATTCAGCTGGGAATCCAGAGCTGCAGCGCCGGCGGAGGAATCACCGCTCAGGTTCCGGGCGTTCCGGATGCGCGCGATATTCTCATCGATACCGTTGATCTGCTCCTTCATCTGGGAATTAAATTCCTCATAGGCTCCCCGCATTTCGTTCAGGGAAGAGTTCGCCTGATTAAAGTACTTCACATACGTCGGATTCCAGTTCACCACCAGATCCTCGACCTCATCCCACTCGATCACCGAATCATTGAGCTGTGCGTAACGTTCCGCAGTCAGGCCCGCCGGAACCCCGATCAGGGCCGGATCCTTTGTGGGACCGTCCAGCCCCAGGTCGTAATTATTGGTATCATAGATCACATTGGGCTGCGTGGTCTCTGCATCGCGGATGTCCATCGGCGGTACATCATTGTAATTTCTGCTGCCGTCCTCGTTCAGGATATAAGCGGCGCCGAACTCGTCCACCTCGACCACGGGAGCGGCCAGGCTCTGCAGACTGATCATCACTGCAAATATCGGCGCCGCAGCGCATATTGACTTTTTATAAATATCCGTTCTTCTCATGCTTCCTCTTTCCGGCCGCTTCAGGCCGGCCGCCTGCCGGTCAGATGTTGCCGTTGACTGCGTCGTCGTAGGCCGATCTTGCCGCGATCATACCGATATACGCCTTCCTGAGCGCGAGCTCGGAGGCCTTCTGCGCATTCTGTACCTTTGCGTGATCGATCGGGCTGATCGTACCGAGTGAGAGCTGGCGGTCCGCTGTCGCAAGATTCAGATCCGCCGCCGCCTTATCGCTGACAGCATTGTTATAGGCTGTCACCGCATTGACGAGTTTATCATAGGCTCCTTTAAAATTAACGCCGAAGGTATTGGTATCGGTGTTCAGCTGATTCTGGTTCTGCTCAACGATCAGGGTCGTATAATTACCGGTCTGTGCATTCCTCAGCTTGATCCGGTCGATCTGAAGCGTCAGGTTGCGTTCCTGCGCAGCGGCCAGATCAGCATCATAGCTGACTGCCATCGCTGCCTCAGGCGTCATTTCCGGCAGAGGTCCGATCACGCCTGCGGAATCAAAGGCCCATCCGCACATCACCAGCACACTGTTGCGGCTGCTTCCGATGGCAGACTCCGTACTCAGTCTGCCGGCTCTCGCATTGTCCAGGTTCTCCTGTGCCGTCAGCAGTTCTATCTCCGTGCCCACGCCAACGTTCTTTTTCGTTGCGGCCGACTGATAAAGTCTTTCCAGATAAGCCACATTGGCATCCGCATATTCCTTTTCATAAAGCCCGCTGTAATAATCCAGGAACGCAGTCCTTGCCGCTGCGGCAGTCTGCTTTTCGATCAGGTCATACTGCAGCCTGATCACCTCTGAATCCGTCACATTGCTTTCTGCCTGCAGCCTGAGGGAATTGGCCTGGTTCCTGTAATTGGCCGCCATCACAGCCGCAGTGTCCGCAAAGGAATCCGAAAGAGAATCCATGCGGTCCGCTTCCGTCAGCAGGTAATCTGTCACCTCCTGGGCATCCATAGTTCTGCGTTTGTCAGTATTGAACTCATTGCGGTTCTTGACCACAGTCGGATTATACTCACTGATAAGTCCGTCAATTTCATACCATTCCAGGTTATTGTCCGAAAGATGCACCATTTCCTCTTCCGTGTGCATGGCGCCGGGTCCCTCTGCAAATGCAGGCATCGGAATCGCCGCGCCAAGGAGCAGGGCCGCTGCTGCCGCCGTGATCCTGACTCTGCTGTGAAAAGCCGATCTGTATTTCATGTTCCGAAAACTCCTCCAAACTTTCAACGTCTGCTTATGCCGCAGCTTTTGTCTTCTTCTTTTTGCTCATGTAGTAATAGTAGACAGGCAGTACCAGGAGCGCCATGACCGTGGAGGTCAGGAGTCCGCCGATATTGACCATTGCAAGGCCCTGCATGACTGCGCCGGCTCTTCCGACACCGAGGCCCATCGGGATCATCGAAAGGATCGTCGTCAGCGTCGTCATCAGGATCGGTCTCAGACGGATCGCGCCCGCTTCGACGATGGCATTTTCAAAATCCATTTCCTTGCGGAGCTGGTCAACCGTATCCACATACAAAATACCGTTGTTGACGACGGTACCGATCAGCATCAGGTAACCGATCAGAGTCGGCATACTGATCTCAATATTGAACAGCCAGAGCAGCCCAAAGGAACCGATCATCGCGAACGGGATCGTCGTCATGACCATGAAGGAGAATCTCGGAGATTCAAACTGTGCGGCCATTACGACAAAGACCAGGAAGACCGCGATCGCAATCGCCGTGCCGAGGCTTCTGAACTCATCGTTCATCCTTTCAAGCTGGGCATTGGTCTGCTCGGACACGCCCCCGGTCAGATTCGGACTTACGTACTTGTCCCTGATATCCTTCTGTGTGGTTTTATCCGCCAGGTCCGTAAAGCTGGCGGAAATCGTTGCCTGATACTGCTTATTGTATCTGACGATCGACGCGGGACTGTCCTCAAAGCGGACATCCGCAATATCCTTCAGATAGACGGTATTACCGGAGGTGGATGTCAGCAGGATATCCTTTACCTTATTGATATCGTCAAACTCGGTATCCGGATATTCCACCCGGATCGACATATTGTCCCCGTCCACCTGCATCTTATCCGCTTCCTTTCCGGAGATCATGGTGTAAAGGTTTGCCGCGACCTGTGCCGGAACAAAGCCCTCAGCTGCTGCCGCCACCGGATCGATGTCAAATTTAATGATCGGCGTCGCATCTGCCATATTGGAAGTAACGGCAGTCAGGCGCGGATCCAGCTTCAGCTTATC
>ODAI013658378.1_pt1 | contig 11318 bp, 14 predicted proteins | sample 1539321 | NCBI WGS metagenome assembly ODAI01 (sample SAMN02144231, study PRJEB22623) | gut metagenome | biome: sheep rumen | host: Ovis aries | place: New Zealand
TGCATGTATATGCGGTGGATTATGTTCCTTTCTAGTCAAATGCATCAGTATAAAAATGCCATAAAACGACGAAATAGTTGGCAATTCTTCATCTCCTTCCAATTTTATTATAGGGTATATATCCCCTAATGTCAAGAATAAACAAAAATAAAAGACCCTGCCAAAGTTGACAAGGTCATTCTTACTTATGTTTTATGTTATTTTCTTGCGAGTGACTGTGTCACTTCACAATTTATGTTATTAGTCTTTTACGAATGGTAATAAAGCCATATGACGAGCACGCTTAATAGCTACAGCTAACTTTCTTTGATATTTAGCTGAAGTACCAGTTACACGACAAGGTAAGATTTTACCTCTATCAGAAATAAACTTCTTTAATAAGTCTACATCCTTGTAATCGATATGTTCAATATGGTTTTCTGTAAAATAACATACTTTTTTACGACCACGACGAATTCCATCATGATCATTTCTTCTATTGTTATGTTGCATTATTAGTTCCTCCTTTTAAAAATTAGAATGGTAAATCATCATCATTTACTTCAACACCAAATGATTCTGGTTGAGCAGGTTCATTTTGAGATTTAATATCTTGTGGTTGATAGTTATATGATTGATTATTTTGTGACCCATAACTTGGGTTATTAAATCCTTGGTAATTATTATTGTTATTATAAGTTGGATTTTGAGGTCTAAATGAATTATTGTTATTATTATAATTCATATTATTGTTTTGTTGTTGTGGTTGAGCATTTGGATCTCTTGGAGTTAAATTCTCAACTGCATCACATACTACCTCAGTAACATAATGTACTTGATTATCATTGCCTGTGTAATTTCTAGATTGTAATCTACCAGTTACTGCTAATAAGAAACCTTTCTTAATATAGCGGCTAATGAAATCTGCTGTTTGACCAAAAGCAACACAATTAATGAAATCTGCTTGTCTTTGTCCATTAGCATCTACTTGTTGTCTATTTACAGCAATTGTAAATCCTAATACAGCATTTCCAACTTGTGAGTAACGAACCTCAGGGTCCTTAGTTATTCTTCCTACTAATGATACTCTATTCATAATTACCTCTTAATTATTCGCCATCTTTTACAACGATGAAACGAATAATCTTCTCGCTATATCCAGCGATACGATTGAATTCATTTACAGCTTCTTTAGTTGCTTCAACATTCATTAATACATAATAACCTTTTCTATTATGATCAATTTCGTAAGCAAGCTCTCTTAAGCCCCATTCTTTAACTTCTAAAACCTTAGAATCATTAGATGTAAAGATATTCTTTGCAGCTTCAATTTCAGCTTTAATAGCATCTTGATCTAAGTTTGAACGTAGAATGAACATTACTTCATACTTCTTCATTTTATTATCCTCCTTATGGTCATTTTGGCCTAGCATTGGAATCTAGGCAAGGGCATTTACTCGAAATGCTTTTACATTTTATCATAGGAGCTAATTATTTTCAACATAAATTTTAAATAAATTTATAGCATTATTAGTTGTTATTTTATCACATTCATCTACTGTGATATTTTTTATTTTAGCCATTTCTTCTAAAACATATTTAACATATGAAGATTCGTTTCTTTTCCCTCTATTTGGAGTAGGTGCTAAATATGGACAATCTGTTTCAACTAATAAATGATTTATATCTATTCCATCACAAACTCTTTTCGGTTCTTTAGCATTTTTAAAAGTTAAAGGTCCACCTAATGATATATAAAAGCCTAATTTAACATATTCTTTAGCTAATTCTAATGATCCACCATAACAATGCATAACACCTTTTAATTTACCATTAAAAGATTTAATGATATCAAAAGTATCTTGGTGTGCTTCTCTTGAATGAACAATAATTGGTAAATCATTTTTTATTGCTAATTCACATTGCAATCTAAATAATTCTTTTTGTTCTTCTTTATATGTAGTATCCCAATAATAATCTAATCCACATTCACCTATTGCATAAACCTTGTTATTCTTTATAAATTCAACTAATCTATTAAATTTATCTAAATAAGTATTATCGCATTCTTCTGGATGCACTCCAGCAGTAGGATAAAATATATCATATTTTTTAGATAATTCTTGAGCTTTTAAATTTGTTTCATCAGAAAAACCAACTAGCATGATTTTTTTAACATTGTTTTCTTTACATCTTAAAATACAATCTTCTAAATCATCTTTAAATTCTTCTGCGAATAAATGTGAATGTGTGTCTATCATATAAAAACCTACCTTATACAAAAATATTATACAACAATGAAAAGAAAAAACTAAGAGAATAATCTCTTAGCTTATTTTGTTGCCTCAACCATAGATTTACAAAAATCATAAATATATTGTGAAGAATCTTCTAAATGTTCTTCTACAATCCTTACAATTGCAGAACCAACAATCGCACCATCAGAAATCTTACACATATTCTTAACTGCTTCTGGATTAGAAATACCAAAGCCTATCGCAACAGGAATATCTGTATACTTTTTAATTTCTTTAACAATATTTTCTAGATTCTTGTTAAATTCACTTCTAACACCTGTAACACCAAGTGATGAAACCAAATAAATAAATCCTTCTGCATTTTCAGCAATCTTTTTAATTCTGTTTTCACTTGTTGGAGCGATTAAAGATATAACCTTTTGATCATATTTTTTCGCAACATTTTTAGCTTCTTGAGATTCTTCAAATGGCATATCAGGAATAATTATACCAAGCATACCTAATTGTTTTGATTTTTTAAAGAAATTATCATATCCATATGAAAATACTGGATTTAAATAAGTCATAAAAACAAACGGGAAATCAGGATGCTTCTTTCTAATTACAGCCATCATATCAAAAATCTTATCAGTAGTTGTGCCACTCTTTAATGCTCTAATATCAGCTTTAGAAATAACAACACCTTCAGCGATAGGATCACTAAAAGGAATTCCTATTTCAATTAATGAAACTCCAGCTTCAATCATTTTATCAACGAATTTGATTGTACATTCGATATTAGGGTCACCAGCAGTGATAAATCCAATGAATGCTTTTTTATTAAAAACATCTTTAAAATTATTCATCAAAAATCTCCTCCCCTAAATATCTAGCAATTGACGCACAATCCTTATCTCCTCTACCAGATAGATTAACAACAATAATCTTATCTTTACTCATCTTTGGAGCAACCTTTAAGCAATATGCTAAAGCATGTGCACTTTCAATAGCTGGAATAATACCTTCTGTTTTAGATAATTCTAAGAAAGCATTAACTGCCTCATCATCTGTAATTGGTACATATTTAGCTCTACCAATTGAATTTAAATAAGCATGTTCTGGGCCAATTCCAGGATAATCTAATCCAGCACTTATTGAATATACTTCATCAATTTGGCCATATTCATTTTGACAAAATAAAGATTTCATTCCATGGAATACACCTAATTTACCTGTAGTAATTGTAGCCGCAGTTTTACCAGAATGAATACCTTTACCAGCAGCCTCACATCCAACAAGCTCTACACTCTTATCTTCAATAAAATTATAGAATGCTCCCATCGCATTAGAACCACCACCAACACAGGCAATAACCATATCAGGTAATCTACCTTCTTTTTCCATAATTTGTTCTTTTATTTCTTTTGAAATAACAGCTTGGAAATGTCTAACCATTGTTGGGAATGGATGAGGACCCATTACAGAACCTAATAAATATAAAGTATCATCCATACGATTACTCCATTCCTTCATCGCATCATTTACAGCATCCTTTAATACTCTAGTTCCTGATTTAACTACATGAATCTTAGCACCTAATAATTTCATTCTAAATACATTTAAAGCTTGACGCTTAGTATCTTCTTCACCCATGAATATTTCACATTCCATACCCATAAGTGCACAAGCAGTCGCTGTTGCTACACCATGTTGACCAGCACCTGTTTCAGCTATAATTCTAGTTTTACCCATTCTTTTAGCTAATAATATTTGGCCAATAACATTATTTAATTTATGGCTTCCTGTATGATTTAAATCTTCTCTTTTTAAATATATTTTAGCTCCACCTAATTTATTAGTAAGCTTTTCAGCATAATATAATAAAGAAGGTCTATTAACATATTCTTTATAATAAAAATTTAATTCTTTAATAAAATCAGGATCATCTTTATATTTATTAAATGCTTCTTCAACCTCAAGTACAGCATTCATTAATGTTTCTGGAACATATTGTCCACCATATATACCAAACTTTGAATCACTCATTTTTACACTTCCTTATAAAATCTCTCATCTTAATATAATCCTTAAATCCATCTGTTTCAACACTTGATGAAACATCTATACAAAAAGGATTTAATTTTTTGGCATCATCAACATTATCTATATTGATGCCACCTGCTAAAAAGAATGGTTTATTGTTTTTTATTAAATTCCAATCAAATCCATTTCCTTTACCAGGATCTAAATTATCATATAATCTATAATTTGCATAAATAGAATCTCTATATGCTTTAATTATAGGTAAATTAGAAAATTTTTTAATTTCTAATATATATTCATCATCTTCATCACCATGAAGCTGAATATAATCAATTATATTTAATTTAACTATTTCTTTAATTAAATTAATATCATTATTTCTAAAAACTCCAACAGCTTTAATATCTTTATTAAGTAAACTTTTTAATTTTAATGCCTCATCAACTGTAATAGTTCTAGTTTTATTTAAAGCAAACACAAATCCGATAAAATCAGGCTTTAGTTCATTTACATATGTTATATCTGATTCTTTTCTAATACCACATATTTTAACAAGCATTTTTAAACTCCTTTAAAGTCTTTTCAATATCGTCTGATTTCATTAATGCTTCTCCAACTAAAATACCATTTAAACCACTTCTTTTTATTAATGAAACATCATTCTTATCCTTAATACCACTTTCAGATATTAAAATAATATCTTTATATTTTTCTCTTAATTTTAAAGCTAAGCTATTATCAATACTAAAATCCATTAGATTTCTATTATTAACACCAATTACTTTCGCACCTGCTTTAATAGCTAAATCTATTTCTTCTTCTGAATGTGTTTCAACTAAACAAGAAAGTCCAAGCTTATGAGCTAATTCTAAAAATCTTTTTAATTCATCAAACTTTAAGATTCTTACAATTAATAATATTAAATCAGCACCTAATAATTTAGATTCATAAATTTGATATTCACTAAATATAAAATCTTTTCTTAAAACAGGAATACTAACATTATTTTTTATATCTACTAAATGCTTATCAGCACCTAAAAAGAATTTTGGTTCAGTTAAGCAAGATATGGCTGAAGCACCACATCTTTCATATTCTTTTGCAATATCCAAATAATTATAATCTTCTTTAATAATTCCTTTAGATGGTGATTTATGTTTACATTCACAAATATAAATAAAATCATTATTCTTAAATAAATCATAAAATTTATATTTAGGATTATCTTCTATTTGAATATTCTTAATTAATTCTTCAATTGGCTTTTTATTAATGATATCAATATAATCTTTTTTTCTTGATTTTAAAATATCATCTAATATCATTTGAAACCTCAATAAGCTTATTTAAAGTTTTTAAAGCCTTACCGCTATCAATACACTCATTTGCGATTTTAATAGATTCACTAATAGTTCTTCCTGTTGCAACATGAATAGCACATGCACTATTTAATACAACAACATCTCTTTTTGGACCTTTTACACCATTTAATATATCTAAAGCAATTTTCTTATTAACATCAGGTGTACCACCAACTAAATCATCATGTTTACATAGATTAAAGCCATAATTAATAGGATTTAATTCATATTCAATAATATCGCCTTTATTACAGAATTCAGCAACATATGTGTTATCTGCCATACTTAACTCATCAACACCATCTAATCCATATACAACCATTGCGCTCTTTAATCCTTTTTTCTTTAATACTTCACAAATTGGTCTTACTAATTCTTTTTTATAAACTCCTAACACCATATAAGAAGCATTCATTGGGTTAATAAGTGGTCCCATAATATTATAAATAGTTTTAATTCCTAATTCTTTTCTAATAGGACCAACAAATCTCATTGCTTGATGATATACTGGAGCGAATAAGAATATAAGACCAGCTTCATCTAATATTGGTTTAGCGTATTTAGATGCAAAATCAAATTTAACACCTAATGACTCAAATAAATCTCCAGAACCACATTTAGATGAAACACTTCTATTACCATGCTTTGCAACCTTTATTCCGGCTGAAGCAATAACAATACTTGATACAGATGAAATATTAAATGAGAAAGATCTATCTCCTCCAGTACCAACTATATCTAAAACATCATATCCAGGATCAATGATTTCAGCAACCTCAAGCATAGCTTTAGCAGCACCTACTATTTCATTTGGTTTTTCACCCTTAATTGAAAGTGCTGTTAAGAAAGCACCAGTCATTGATGGTGCGACCTCATTTTTCATAATTGCTAAAATTGCATTAAACATTTCTTGTTCAGTTAAATCTTTTCCTTCAGTTAATTTTAATAATAATTCTTTCATAATAATTCTCCTTAACTTAAAAACTTTCTTAAAATTTCCATACCATCATTTGTTAGAATGCTTTCTGGATGAAATTGTAATCCATAAATAGGATATTTAATGTGTTCAACTGCCATTATTTCATTATCACTATTAGTGGCTGTTATTTTTAATTCATTCGATTTACCGCTACCTATCAATGAATGATATCTAGCTACTTTTATTTCTTTATTTAATCCTTTAAATAATTTAGATTCAGTATCAATCTTTACTAAATCAGATTTACCATGGCATATCTTTTTAGCATTAATAATATCTAATCCAAATACTTCACAAATTGCTTGATGTCCAAGGCATACACCTAAAATAGGTATATTATGAATATTTTTTACAACATCCTCAATTATTCCACTATCCTTAGGTCTACCAGGACCTGGGGATAATATTATATGACTAGGATTTAATTTTTTTATTTCATCTACAGTTAATTCATCATTTTTTATAACCTTAATATCACTATTAATAGTTCCTACAAATTGATATAAATTAAATGAGAATGAATCATAATTATCAATTAATAAAATCATTTTTCATTACCTCCTGCCATAAGTAGTGCCTTAAATGGAGCCATTGCCTTATTCTCAGTTTCAATAAATTCAGATTCAGGATTTGAATCCATAACAATTCCTCCACCTGCTTGTAAATAAACATCATCATTCTTTTTTACAATAGTTCTTATTACAATACACATATTCATATTATCTCTAAAATCTATATATCCTAAGGCACCACCATAGATACCTCTTCTTTCTTCTTCAAGCTCATCAATTATTTGGCAAGCTCTTAATTTAGGAGCACCAGATAATGTACCAGCTGGTAATATTGATTGAAGACATTTTAATGAATTAACATCTTTCTTTGTCTTTCCAATCACTGTAGATGCAATATGCATAATATGTGAATATCTTAAAATCTTCATATATTCTAAGACCTTCACACTACCAAATTCTGAAACTCTACCAACATCATTTCTACCTAAATCAACTAGCATATTATGTTCAGCTAATTCCTTTTCATCACTTAATAAATCAAGTTCATTATTTATATCTTCTTCTTCAGTTTTTCCTCTTGGTCTAGATCCAGCAATAGGGAATGTCATAACTGTATCATTATCTTTCATAGCTAATGTCTCAGGAGATGAACCAGCTATTTCTATATCATTACTTTTTAAATAATACATATATGGAGATGGATTAATACTTCTTAAATTTCTATAAGCCTCAAATAAACTTCCTTTCACCTTACCTTTAAGTCTTCTTGAAAATACACACTGGAAAATATCTCCATTATAAATATGTTCTTTTATTTTTAATAACTTTTTAGTATATTCATCTTTATTATCAATTGAAGTAGGCTTTTCAATAATCTTTATTTTCTCTTCTTTAATATTTGGAGCCTTTAGAACTAATTCTTTAATTTCTTCTATATGCATTTTTGCATTTTCATATTCTTCTTCTAAATTATCCATTTTAATATTAACTATAATTATTATTTTTTGTTTAAATGCATCAAAACATACTACCTTATCAAACATTAAAAGTTCGTAATCATTAAATTTTGCATTATCTTTACTTTTTAACACTAATTTTGGTTCTAGATATTTATATGAGTCATACGCAAAATATCCAACGAATCCACCACAAAAAGGAGGTAATGAATCAATTTTAGGAGCTCTATAATCATTTAATACCTTTGATATCTCATCGATTGGACTATTCGAATAATATTCATATCCATCAAATATTACTTTATTATCTTTACATGAGATTTTATGGATTGGATTATATCCTAAATATGAATATCTAGAAAATTTAGAAGGATCAACTGATTCTAGTAAATAAAATTGTTCACTTATTTCTCTAATATTTCTTAATACATTTATTGGAGTAGTTGAATCACATAAAATTTCTTCACAAACAGGTACTAAATCATAATCACTATACTTTCTTAATTCTTCTAATGTCATCATATAAATTCCCTCCTAATAAACAAAAAAAGCTTGTCCTCACAAAGGACAAGCTATAATAACCTGCGGTACCACCTTAATTGTCAATTACGTTGTATTGACCACTCTAACAGAATGCCATCACATTCCTACTCTATAATGGGAGCTCCCATCTTAAACTACTAAAATTCACCTAAGCCCTCATAGGTCCACGTTCAAATCCGCTTCTTGTCATTCTTCCACCATCAACGACTCTCTATAAATGCGCTTTTTGAAACACTCCTAATCCACGGTTTACAAAAATCTTAAATTACCTAAATTTTATAACTAAGTTATTTCACTGTCAATAGATATTTGTGGTTTTTTCAACATTTTAATAAAAAATGGTGTAAAATCATAAATTTATATAAAGAATTAGATTTGATTTATTATTAAAATAATAATATAATTATATTAGATTTTTAAAAAAGGAGATAAAAAGAAAAAATGAAAAAGTTTTTCGCAGATTTTAAAGCATTTATTTCTCGTGGTAATGTTTTAGACATGGCTGTCGGCGTTATCATTGGTGGTGCATTTAATGCAATTGTTACTGCATTAGTTAACATCTTATTAAGTATATGCACTTGGGGTGTTCCAGGAGGCTTAAAAGGTTTAGTAACTGTACTTCCTGCCGCTAATGATGTACAAAGAGGTATGAATGAAGCAATCGGCTTAGGTCAAAAATTCAATGCTTCTGAATTACATAGCTTAGGTACTGCTTTAGCTGAAGCAAATTATGCTGAACAAATTGCAAATAATGCTAATTATTTAGTTGAAAATCCTAACCTAATTGAAGCATCTAAGACAACTATTTTAAGTAAGTATACTTTACATGGTACTACTTATACTTATAATATGTCTGCAACAATCGACTGGGGTGCATTCATCAATGCTATTATCACTTTCTTAATCATCGCATTTACTTTATTCATCATTGTTAAAGTAGCTATGGGTATGGCTAAGAAGAGAGAAGAATTAAAAGCTAAGATGGCCGCTGAAGCATATCAAGCATGGGCAAAAGCTCATCCTGAAGAAGCTAAGGCTAAGGAAGAAGCTGAAGCAAAAGCTAAAGCTGAAGCTGAAGCTGCTGCAGCAGTTGTTCCTGCAACAACAGATGATGTTGTTAAATTATTAGCTGAAATTAGTGCTAAATTAGATAATAAAAAAGCTGAATAAAACAAAAAACATCAGTTCAATCAACTGATGTTTTTTTTACGCTTTAATTAATTATTTTTCTATAATATATACTTCATCGAAGTATTCATAATCATGTTCAGTCATTCCGCCTTCAGCTCTAGGCCATGTAATACCTATTACCATTTTAAGACTTGGTACTTCTTCTACACAAACAGTGTTATTATGTAATTTGAAGAATTCTTTATTTTTTGCGATTTGGTATAACCACTTGTATTCTTTACTTTCTTCTCCTTCAAGTGGTCCAAAAATCTTGTTTACAATAATAACTGTGTTACCATAAGAAAATAAATCTAATTGATCAGGACTATACATATATACATCTGATCCTTCATATTTGGCTTTTCCAAATTTGCCATTTAAATCCTCATAATAAGGCATAGGATAATCAGAATAATAATTAATATCCTTGTTATCCTTAAAATAATTCATTACTCTTGTTTTTTTACCGATGTTTACACTACCTACAAACAAAATACTTTTTGTTTGATTCTTAATTGCTTCATCGATTTTGCCATAAATTTCGTCTAATTTAATATGTGTTAAACCCATTTCCATCAATCTCCTTTTCTAAATATTAATTAAACAAATTTTAAAACTATTAAATTTTTATCGAACATCTACAATTACATTATAATATAAATATTCAACATTGTTAAGGAAATAAAATAAATATTTTAATAAAACAAAAAAATCCCATAAATCGGGATTTAACACATTGCAATATTATATATTTTTTCTTCTATCTTATCATTATCATTTATAGTACCAAATGTCATATGAGAGCCTTCAATCCAAGCACCTAAAATATTATATTTACCGAACAAAGGATCATATCCATCTTCTACTGTAAAATACATATATAAATCTAAATTCATAGAATATGTGATTATTATTTTATGACATAATGATGGCTTAATAAAAGCTTCAGGCATAGTAATAATAGCGAATTCTAGTTGATCATATTCCTTTATTTCAACCTTAAAATCCTTTTCTTGATAAGGAAAGGCTTCTTGATGAGAATCATATTCATGTAAAAAATAATTATAAATAAAATCCTCTTTTTCTGTTAAAATTTTACTTATTACCTTTACAGGATCATGTGAAAATAATTTATAAAAAGCCACATGTTCACAATAATATCTTATGTCCATATTAAATACCTCACATATTTATAATAGTTTAAATATAAATTAAATTCAAGTAGAAAAACAAAAGAGCATCCGAAGATGCTCAATTTAGTTTAAATTATTCAATGATTTCAACTACTGAACCAGCACCAACTGTTCTACCACCTTCACGGATAGAGAACTTAGTACCTTGTTCCATAGCGATTTAGTGAATTAACTCAACTGTCATAGTTGTGTTATCGCCAGGCATAACCATTTCTGTACCAGCAGGTAAAGTAATGATACCTGTAACGTCTGTAGTACGGAAATAGAATTGAGGACGATAGTTAGTGAAGAATGGAGTATGACGTCCACCTTCGTCCTTTGATAATACGTAAACTTGAGCAGTAA
>ODAI010203915.1_pt1 | contig 11317 bp, 9 predicted proteins | sample 1539321 | NCBI WGS metagenome assembly ODAI01 (sample SAMN02144231, study PRJEB22623) | gut metagenome | biome: sheep rumen | host: Ovis aries | place: New Zealand
GCATCAGGTTCCTTGAACGTGTCACCTTTGATATGCTTGAAGACTGACTTTGGTATCTCGTTGAAATCAACATCTTTGATACGAGTGGTACGCTGTACCATGAATTTTCCGAGCCACTTGGACAACTTCAGTTCGACGAGCATATCGTTTATCTGTGCTATGCGCTCGCCACTTGGAAGTTCTGTGAAGTCCTGCTTAATAATCATGTTATCTACGAAGTTGACGTCGCTACGCTTAGGTATGTTCAGTTCCACACGTCTTACTTGATATGTAGAGTCAGCCATGATGTGCAGGTAACCAGAGAATCCGAAGTCTTGCTGGTTGTTTGGTAAGAAACCAAGCTCTATGACCTTCTCGCCCTCTATCATCAATGTGTCCTGTATGTAGTAGCGATAGAAACTGATGGCATTGTCTGCAATTGGACTCTTGAACGGATACTGGAGTAGTCGGCACTCGTTCTGGTAGATATCTACGTCGGTGAATATCTCCTTGAGCATGGTGTTGAGAATCTCACCAGTATTGATGAGGTCGTTCACACCCTTGTTACTTTCTGCCTTGATGACTGTCTTCTCGGAGTTAGGGTTCTTGCGATATAATACTTGTGATATCTTTTCCTCTACCGTGAGTGGCAGAATGTACTTTTCCGTTTCTGGACAAAGTTCCACATGATCCTTGATGAATGCGAATTGCTTGTATTCGCCTTCCTCAAACACCTTGTCTGTCACCTCGTTGATGGAGAATACCATCTTTTCATACTTGCTGTATGTGAAGTAGTCGCGGCTTCTGATGTCTGCATTCTTCTTGTGGGCTATGACCTTCTTCATTAGTTCGACTGCGGGGTTATTCTTGCGCGAATACTTCTTTTTTTGGGCTGTGAGCGTAACGCCTTCAAGTACCTTGGATTCGGGTACAAGCTTGATGACGAGGTCCTTGTTCTTGCCTCGCTTATGGTTGAGCTTGATGACCTGAGTCACGTATCCAAGAGTATGTATCGTAAGTTCGTTCCATGTGGAGTCCTCCTTTATCACGAAACGTCCGTCTTCGTCTGTCATTTCTCCACAGTTCTTGCCTTCATAGTACACGTTGACGTAGTCGATAGGCTTGCGTGTCTTGGCATCTATGACCTTACCAGTCACCTGTGCGTTGATGAAGAGTGTGAAGAGGAGATTTAATATTAAAAGAAAATATCGTTTCATAAAATTCATGTTCTAAAAACGATGCAAAGGTAAAACTTTTATCGCCCGTAACATAATAGTCGTGGGCGATAAAAGTGTCCTAAAAGTCTGAATTGTTTGTGTTTGAACTTTATTATGCAAATAAATCGTACAAATTGGCGATATCTGTAATAATCTTTGTTGGTACAGATTCGTCAATTTCTTCGTTACCCCAACCTTTACCCTTGATCCATACGGTTTTGCAACCGATACTGTTGGCTGGTACAATGTCTTTGCTGAATGAGTCACCCACGACAACTATGCTGTCGGCAGGCATTGTCTTATCATCTGTGTTTGTTACCTTACGAAGGGCATCTACTCCCAATTGGAAAATCTTTGGGTCTGGTTTTCTGACACCTACCACAGCTGACTCTATTATGTCCTGAAAGTACTCAAGTTTGAAATCCTTGAGTATTGTCTGTATGTTGCCGTAGAAGTTGCTCACAAGGACGAGAGGGTAGCGTTTGCTGAGTCGTTCTATCACCTCACGGCTTGTCTTGAGTACGTTGAGTACATAGTCATAGCAATAGTGGGCAATAGCATCCGACTTTGCCTTGCGGTCTTCTTCTGTGGTGTTCCATATCTTACGTTCCACGAGGTCACCTGTCTCAAGGTCACACTTGATGATGAGCAGGTCGAGGAAATTATGCTCTGGCTTGATGTATGGATGCTTAGCAAGAGCACGTTCAGCAAATACATAACTTGTGCGGAACTCCTCCTTGCAAACGGGTACACCCGCGTGTTCATAACCTTCCCACAACACCTCGCTCCAGTGAAGGCTGTTAGTATCTATAGTACCTCCGTAGTCGAAGATTATACCTTTTATATCTTTCATCTTGTTTAATTTCAAATCTCAAATCTGTAATTTATGCCTCCGGATTATGACTGTGCCGCAAAGCGGCCAATTAGAAAAACATGGGGAAAACCAAAGAAAACCAAAGAAAACAGGAATAATTAACAATTAATAATTAACATGCAAAAACTCTGTGTTCTCTGCGTCCTCTGTGTTTTGATGTGAAAGAGAAATTTTCTTTTTCTAAATTTTCGTTCTCAAACTCAATCCGGATGGCCGCCCCCTTTGGGGGCTGGGGGCTTTACTCCAGCTCGTCCGCAAGCTTCTTGCAGAATCCCTCATGATAGTGAATCATGTGGAGACGAATGGCAGAGAAGACAACAATTTCTACTGCTATTACGAGCCATGGAAGGTCGAGCAGACAACTTATGTAAAGGAATATGGCACGCCAGTTGAATGTGAGTGCATTTGTCCATTTTAATACTGGGAAACTGAGAGTACGGAAACGGTCTCTAAATTCCTGTGGTATGTCCTCTCCATATTTTGCCCTGAGATTATTGAGAAGTCTCTGGAGCTGTGGAGTGTCATTTGCTTGTCCCTTACACCAATTCTTGTAGAAGAACTGGAAGAATTTCTCAATAAAGTCTTTCTTCCATGAAAGATTGTCATATATCTGTTTCTGAACTTCGTATGTATCTGCCTCACTCTGATTCTTTCCCTTGAGAAAGAGGAGGTGGATGTTGCGGTAGTAGTCAGAAATACGACATTGTCCAGGGTGGCAGAGGAAACCATCAAATGCTACGTAGGCAAACACGATTATGCACCATATTACGTAGTCGATGGTATATCCGCACACTTGCATATTTGGCTCCCAGTAACGCCACATACGGAACACGAGAGCAAAGTATATGAAGATGTACCAAACATCTCCTGCTGCTCCGTCAAGGATTCGTCCCAGTTTAGTCTTCTTGCCTGTCATACGTGCCAACTGTCCATCGGCAGAATCGTAGAAGTTTGCCCATGCAAGGAGGAGTACTCCGAGAATGTTGATGTATAGACCATCAAGTCCTGCTAAACGGTATGAGTCAAAGAAGAAGCATATACCTGCACCTGCTCCGAGGAACATGGATATGATTGTTACAGTATTTGGGTGTACTCCGAGACGTTCGAAAAACTTAGCCCACATATAGCCTATTGGACGTGTCCAGTATATATCTATATTTTCTTCAGTATCTGTTGATTTTATTGTTGACTGAATCTTTTCTTTTTTACTTGACATAATGCCTTATCTATTTTTTATCCTAAAAAATCTTATTTCATTATTCTTGTAGCAATAGCCTTGGCTGCTTCGTCTCTATATCTGGAGAAACTTGGCCAATCGTTGAAGTCTATTATGTATATTTCACCATTTGCGTCTATCACACAATCACCACCATATATGGGTGTCTCAACTGAGCGTGAAGCCCTGTCGGCAAGTGCCTTGAGTGCTTCATTATTGAATGTGTAGCCATGCTCCTTGCCGTTAATATCTTCAAGTCCGAACTTGGAATGTCCCTCGCTTGCATAGTACCATCGGAAGAAGTCTGTACCTTCTACTCCGTAGAACTTGACAAGGTCGCCTTCTATGTGTTGCTGGGCAACGAAGCTTGGTATCTCTCTCTCCTGAAAGTCTGCTATCACGGCTGCAGCCTCGTCATCATTTGTGACAAAACTTGTATCTTCCTTTATTTCGGCACATCCGTTACCTTTCTTTATCCATAACGGGAATGTGACTTCACCATTGCTCTTTACTCCGAGGTGGGTGTATAGGGCGCATGGTGGCATGTTTATGCCTTCGTCCATGAATATCTCCAGGAGAGCAACACGTTCGTTGCAGTCAAGAATACCGCCAAGTGAGTTGACGAACTTGTCTTCGTCATTCTTCTCCATGAGCCTATTTATTGTATTTGTGTTACGAAGCATACCGAAGACTTTGTCGTATGCTGAGACGTCGTAGGAGAGAGTAGATATGTCGTCCTCACTCATGGTGACAACTTCATTACCCATGTTCCTCAATTCGTCGGCGACAGCATCAAGAATAGCCTTGTCGTTACTCACCATATTTGGCGAGAACTTTTCGCTTCTGTATATTCCAAGCAGTTTCATACGTTATGATTTTAAGAAACTTTCTGCTTTCTCTATGTCGCTTGCGTGGTCAACATCGAGAATCTTGCTCAACTGGTATGCCTTGAGTTTAAGTTCGTCAAATACGAGTTGACGCTGGAAATTGCGCATACGTGACATCCCGCTGTTTATGCACTTATCGAGAGTAGTGAAGGCTTTCTCGTTAAGACAATATATACCGCCAGAGATGTATTTGCATACAGACTTACCGTCTTTTCCAGGTTCGCTTGCAGCAAAATTCTCGAGTGAGTCGTGGAAACCAGTTATGTTCATTTCTGCATCTGTAGAGATATAGAGTGGCTTCTCGTCGTCAATATAGTCTGTGACAGCCATCATTCCGTCACCCTCGTAAGCCTTGAAAGCATCAATATATTCACCGAACTCCTTTTCACGGAAAATTGTATCTACTGTTGTGAGACAGAACTTTCCGTTGCCTATAAGTGGCTTTAGCTCATAGAAGCTGTGCATTGAACTTGGAGTAGTCTTGACGATAAGTTTAATGCTTTCGTCCTTTGTCTGCAAATCACGCAGATGGTTCTGAGTGAGCGGAGTGAGATTGTTTGTGATGATTACAATCTCCTCTGCACCATTATCCTTGAAGATGCGGATAAGGCGGTCAATCATAGCCTCGCCATTTATCTTGACAAGTGGCTTTGGCAATTCTACTCCTTCCTGTGCAAGGCGTGAACCTTCGCCTGCGGCTAATATTGCAAATTTCATATTGTTGTCTTAATTCTTTATTTCCTCTGGTCCTTTTGTGCCCACCTTCATGAGCAGTAGGCCTATTGAAGCCCAGAATATTTCCCTTACTCGACACATCATGCTCACGAACAGACCTATATCATTGGTCATTCCCATTTGAGCTGTTGAGAGTGCAAATCCTCCTTCACGTCCTCCAAGCTGAAGAGGGAAGAAGAATAGCAGGTTTGCAAACAGGGACGTGAATGCGAGTATGAGGAATGAGTAGAGGAATGTGATGAAGTCAGCCTTTCCTGCGTTGAATAGGATAAGCATGAACATAATCTCGAACGACTGGAAGATGCGTCCAAAATATTCGAGGAAGAACGAGCAATAGAAACTACGCTTGTTCTGGCTCTGCAACTCGGATATTTGAATGTCAATCTTTTCAAGTGTCTCTCTCTGCTTTTCCTTAAACTCAGCAGCTTTACGCTTCAATCCAGGAATATGTGCCACAATGCCAATGAGCTTGACTACCATTCCTTTCTTGTATCCTCTGATGAACAGATATATACCGCCAAAGCAGAAGAGTGCCATGAGTCCAAGGACGATACCCATACCTGCTCCTAATTCAAGATAACCGAGAAGGGCAAGGATTACGTAAACCACGATGCTTGTCACCCAAAACCAGAAATGGCTGAAGATGTGCATCATCGCAAACAAGAGTACGGACGAAGATGCACGTTGTACGCCAACGTATGGCTTTATCTCCATTATCTTGTATGGCTCGCCTCCGAGTAGTCCTACAGGAGTGGCATAGTTAAGTGCAAATCCCGTGATTGTTATCTTTGTGAGCTTGAGAAAAGAAATATTACATTCTCCGCTTCCCTTGAGTATGACCAACCATGTGAGGGCGTTCATCAGATACAATATGCCCCAGAGTGCAAGCATGGCTACAAGCCAGTAGCCTGCATGACAGATGTCCTTCCATAGTTGTGCAAAACTTACGTCGAACGTGAATATCATCACCACAATGGCAATTAAGCCTATGGCAAAGAATATGTTTCTTAGTTTATTACTCATAAACTTACAAAGTCTCGCTCTCTGTTGTCTGGTCAAGCTTCAACTTGTCGCTATCGTCACGCTTCTCGTAATACTGACGCTTGAGTGGGTTGGCGTGAGCCTTGTCGTAGCGTTCACGATTGCGGTAAGCGTCGATACCTGTGAAGATTGCCTGACGGAGTGATGTCTCGTCTGCCGTTCCCTTTCCTGCAATGGCGTACTGTGGACCGTGAACAGGTGCTGTACGCACAACAGGAAGACCTGCTGTGTAGATGAGTCCTTCGCCCATAGAGATGGCATTGAATGGTGCTATGCCCTGATCAAGGTACATGGCAAGTACTGCATCGAAGTGTGTGTGGTTGTCAGAACCGAAGAACTCGTTTGCAGAGTATGGGCCGAAACAACGTACACCTTTATTGTCAAAGAGGTCCTTGATGGTAGGAATGATGATTTCCTGTTCCTCCTTGTCATCCGAACCCTTTGGATTGAGTGACAATACTGCAATACGTGGACCGTCAATATAGAAGTCACGCTTGAGTGTATTGTTGAGTGATATGAGTTTCTCTGTGAGAAGTTCCTTGGTGATGTGCTTTGGCACTTCGCTTACAGGTATGTTTGTTGTTGCGAGTGCAACACGCAGATTCTGATGAATGAATATAGCGAGCGACTTGCTGTCGCCGCCTACACGCTTCTCAAGGAATGCTGAATGTCCAGGGAACATTGATTCCTTGCCCTTGATGGTGTTATTGGTGAGTGGGGCAGTAACGAGTACGTCAATCTTGCCTTCGATGAGGTCATTGACAGCCTGATTGAGTGCCATGAATGCGGCTCTGCCACTATCTTCGCTTGGTGTACCGAAATCTACCTTTAGTTCTTCCTCACCAAAGCAGTTGATGAGGTTGAGATTGCGGTCATGAACATCATTTACTGAGTTGCGAACCAGGAAGTTTGTCTGATTGTTGAGTATTTTTTTATGAAATGTGGCTACCTTTGGAGAACCGTAAACAACAGGTGTGCAGAGGTCGTACATTTCTTCGTCTGCAAAGCACTTGAGTATTACCTCATAGCCTACACCGTTAATGTCTCCTTGAGTTATACCTACTTTAATCTTTTCCACTATTGTATTGTTTTTTATGTTTTTATTCTGATTTTATTTTTCTTCTTTTTCTTCATTCTCTTTATCCTCTTCGCCTGATGGCAATTCGAGGGTATAGAGTGCTGCTTCAAGACGACGGAGCATAGTACGCTTCATCTTCTCTGGGGCATAAACGAATCCTTCTACCACGATTACACGGTTGTTGATTGTGTCAACTCGTGAATGGCTTACGAAAGGACCACCCATAGCATCGTTGTGCATCTGCCAGAGACCACGTGCCTCAAAGGCAAAGTCGCCCTGAACTCTGATGTTCTTTGTCCACACAAAGTCATGGTTTGTCTCCATGTACATTCCTGGCTGCTCTCCTGGAAGATTGCGCTTCATAATCGTGTCACGCAGAGCCATATATGGACGTTTGGTGAACATACGCTCTGATACGTATGGGAGAGAGTAGATGACGATATTCTGTATGCCTGTTACGGTTCCGTTGGTTGCCCAGATGAAATCCTCACCTTCAATAATCTTCTTGATGTCGGTAGGAATGTACATAGTGCAGCCGAACTTCTCCTTTACCTTCTTCTCAAACTTGATGTTGTGGCTGTAGTAGAGGTCGTAAGCCTGACGGTTGATTTCCTCTACGGTTATGAGGTCCTGAATAGCTTTGGTGTGCTCTGTGATGTGCATGGACACCTCACGCTGGTTAGGACCAGTTATCTTGATGATGAGCTGTGGAGTAGAGTGTACATCACGCTCCAGTCTTATCTTAGGTACGGTGTGTTCCTTGTCTATATTGATAAGGATGATGTTGCGGAAGAGGTTTGTTATCTTGTCGTAGTGTGCATGAGATATGTGGCTACGATGGAACATTTCCTCGTCTTGTGGGAGTCCTCGAAGTGGTGCATCGAGTACACGCTGGATTGAACTACCTACATAGCCGTTCCAGACGCTGTCGTCTGCCACGACCATTACTTCGTAAGGGTTACCACTTGATGATGGTGTGAGGAGGCTGCCTCTACGGTGTCCTCTTCGTGTGCATGATGCTGTTGCAAGGAGCACAACTGCGAGTATTGCTAAAATCTTGTATCTCATTTGTTTTCCATTTGTTTTTTTGTACTTAGAAGTCCACAGGCAGCATATATGTCCTGACCGCGTGAGGCGCGGATAGTGCACGTGATGCCGTGGTTATTTAGGTAGTCTCTGAAATTTATCATCTGACTTTCTTCCACCTCGTTGAGTTCTACACCCGGAATCTTGTGCCAGCGGATGAGGTTCACTCGGCAATCGAGTCCTTTGAGGAGCTTGGCAAGTTCCTTGCTGTGGAGTGGGGTGTCGTTTATTTCTCCGAACAGAATGTATTCGAAAGTGATGCGTCGTTGGTGACTCCAGTCGTATTCCTTGAGCAAGGCTACTATGTCGGCTATGGCAAACTGTTTCTCAGCAGGCATGAGTTGCAGGCGTTGCTCGTGGATAGGGGAGTGAAGACTCACGGCAAGGTGACACTCGCTCTCATCGAGGTAACGGCGAAGGTTTTTCTTCAGTCCCACCGTTGAGACTGTTATGCGTTTAGGACTCCATGCCCATCCGTAGTCGGCTGTGAGAATCTCAAGAGATTTCATCACGTTGTCAAGGTTGTCGAAAGGTTCGCCCTGACCCATATATACCACGTTGGTGAGCGTGTCCCACTTCTCTACCGAGTATATCTGGTTGAGAATATCTGTTGTTGTCAGCTGTGCTGCAAATCCTTGTTTACCAGTTTGGCAGAATAGGCAGTTCATCTTGCAGCCAACCTGACAAGAGACGCAGAGTGTGGCTCTGTCTCCGTCTGGTATATAAACAGTTTCGATGAAGTTCCCTTCCAATGTCTGGAAGAGGAACTTCACCGTACCGTCTATACTTCGCATAGCCTCTACTGGCTCAGAACATCCAATAGTATATGACTCATTCAACATCTCACGGTATTTCTTTGAGATGTTTGTCATTTCGTCTATACTTCTTGCATGCTTGCCATAAATCCACTCAGCTATCTGTTTGGCTGTGAATTTAGGCATACCGAGCTGCAGGGTTATTTCCTGCAGCTCAGCAATTGTTAGTCCTAATAAAGGCTGTTTCATCAAAACTTTAGTTTTTATGTTTATGAGTTTATGAGTTTTTTAGTTTTCGCAGTTTTCAGTTTTCGCAGTTTTCTTGTCTAAGTTTAATTCTTTAGCATAAGAACTTATAAACTCAAGAACATAAAAACTTAAAAACTTACAAACTTAAGAACTTAAAAAATCAAAAAATTTAAAAGCTTTTTACCACGCAAAGAGTGGGTAGCTCTTCATTGTCTCATTAACCTCACCACGAACCTTGGCAATTACTGCCTCGTCCTCTGGAGCGTTGAGAACCTCCTCAATCCATGCTGCAATCTTGACCATAAGGTCTTCCTTTGCACCACGTGTTGTGATGGCTGGAGTTCCGAGACGGAAACCTGATGTCTGGAATGCGCTACGAGTGTCGAATGGCACCATGTTCTTGTTGATTGTGATGTCGGCAGACACGAGAGCGTTCTCTGCTACCTTACCTGTGAGGTCTGGGTACTTAGAACGGAGGTCAACGAGCATAGAGTGGTTGTCTGTACCGCCTGATACGATAGTGAATCCACGCTTGATAAGCTCGTCAGCAAGAACCTTGGCGTTCTTCTGTCCCTGCTTTGCGTACTCCTTCCACTCTGGCTTCAAGCACTCGCCGAAGGCAACAGCCTTTGCTGCGATTACGTGCTCAAGTGGACCGCCCTGCTGACCTGGGAATACGGCTGAGTTGAGGAGCTGTGACATCTTCTTTACAACGCCCTTTGGAGTCTTGTAGCCCCATGGGTTGTCGAAGTCCTTGCCGAGGAGGATGAGACCACCACGAGGACCACGAAGAGTCTTATGTGTAGTTGTTGTTACGATGTGTGCGTACTTAACTGGGTTGTCGAGGAGACCTGCTGCGATAAGACCAGCTGGGTGAGCCATGTCAATCATGAGGAGAGCACCTACCTCGTCTGCAATCTTGCGCATACGGGCATAATCCCACTCACGGCTGTAAGCTGAACCACCACCGATGATGAGCTTTGGCTTGTTTTCCTTAGCAAGGCGCTCCATCTCGTCATAATCCACACGTCCTGTCTCCTTGTTGAGGTTGTAGCCTATTGGACGGTAGAGGATACCAGATGTGTTGACGAGTGAACCGTGTGAAAGGTGGCCACCATGGTCAAGATTGAGTCCCATAAAACAATCTCCTGGCTGGAGAACAGCGAGAAGTACAGCAGCGTTAGCCTGAGCACCTGAGTGTGGCTGTACATTTGCGTACTCTGCACCAAAGAGTTGACAAGCACGGTCGATAGCAAGCTGCTCGATTTCATCCACTACCTGACAACCTCCGTAGTAACGGTGACCAGGATAGCCCTCAGCATACTTGTTAGTGCAGTATGATCCCATTGCTTCCATTACCTGATCGCTCACGAAGTTCTCGGATGCGATCAATTCAATACCCTTGAGCTGACGCTGATGCTCTTTCTCAATGAGTGAGAAAATCTTTTCGTCTCTTTCCATTTTGAATTTGTTAAATTTAGATGTCGAAATACTTTAATGTCATGTTCAGAGTGCTTGTCAAATGACTCTTATGCGTGCAAATTTAAGCAAAAAAAGTGGACTTGCAAAGCAAATGAAAAATAAATCGTATTTTATAGGTGATAAATAACAAAAAAGGAGTGTTCGTACACATGGATTGATTCATGGCAAGTGATAAAACATCCATTATGTCTTTCCCTTACTTGTCTCTTACGTTTCTCTTATGTTTCTCTTACTATGGTCGTGTGAAAGTCTCATCTTAGTCTCATGTGAGTCTCATAATAGTCTCATCTTTATCTTTGACTTTCCTCGCCCATGTAGGAACTTATTCAGTGGCTTGTCCTTGACTTTTTGATACTAAAAACGCTATTATGCCTACTTTGCGTTACAGGCTGACCATTCCTCAATCCTTCGTTAATGGTTCGTTAACCCTTCCTAATTATTTTCTGAATCTCAGAGTGACTAAATGTAACAGTTTTGTTGTATTATTAAGCAAAATGTCAAATTCTAACTCTGATGCTTGAAAGCGACAAGAAGAAAGGAAAAAATAAGATTTTTGAAGAAAAAATCACTCAATCTTTCTCATTCTTCAATTTTTAATGCTACCTTTGCACGTTGGAAAGCAGTCGGACGGTCTGTCGCTGGCACATCTTTATGGGTGTGCGAGAGGAAAGTCCGGGCAACACAGGGAGTCCCACTTGCTAATTTACAAGCAGTCCGC
>ODAI011722486.1_pt1 | contig 11317 bp, 6 predicted proteins | sample 1539321 | NCBI WGS metagenome assembly ODAI01 (sample SAMN02144231, study PRJEB22623) | gut metagenome | biome: sheep rumen | host: Ovis aries | place: New Zealand
ACACCGCCCGGTACGCGGAGATGAGCGACGAGGAACTGTATGACTATCTCTGCGGCTCCCCCATGAACTTCTACCAGATCGTCCCGAGCCGCATCGTCGTGACATCCCCTTGGTTCCTGAACGTCTTCGACAGCGGGTACGCCCGTCAGTTCCTCAGCGAGGATCTCCAGGCCAGACTGCTGGCAGCCGTGCAGGAACAGTATCCGGACGCCGTCAGCCTCACCACCATGGGTCAGGCCGGCGCCACCGGGCTCAAGACCCAGCAGACGCTGACATTCTGAGCTGAGATCTCATACAACCGCTTCCGCAGTCAGGAAGCATCAACCCAAAACCGGGCAGCTGATACACAGTCAGCTGCCCGGTCTGCATTGGCACGGATTTTCTTTTCACGGGGTTTCTGCGCCGCTCACACAGCCGTGTCCAGCAGCTTCTCCAGGGCGGCGAGGCGCATGCTGACGCAGAAGACCTCCATGGCCTGCCGGAGCTCCTCCAGTGGCGGCAGGCTCGGAGCGACACGGATGTTGCGGTCCCTCGGATCAACGCCGTAGGGGAAGGTCGCGCCCGCAGGCGTCATGACAAGGCCTGCCTCGCGGCAGAGCTCCAGCGTCCGCTTTGCGATGCCGTCCAGGGTATTCACGCTGATGAAGTATCCGCCCTTCGGCCTCTGCCACTCCGCGATCCCGAGAGGAGCGATCTCCCGTTCCAGCGTCTCCAGCACCAGGCGGTATTTCGGCCCGAGGATGGCGGCATGCTTCTTCATCAGCTCGAGTGTGTGCTGCCTGTCCTTCAGGTACTTTACATGGCGCAGCTGATTGATCTTGTCGTAGCTGATAATCTGGACGCCCGTGAGCTTTGTCATGTATGCGATGTTTGCCTCGCTCGCCGCCATGACGGAGATGCCGGCGCCGGGAAAGGTGATCTTGGAGGTGGAGGCGAATTCAAAGACCATATCGGGCCTGCCCGCCTCGCGGCAGAGGGAGATGATGTCCGGGAAGGGGATAAAGTCCCCCTCAAACTCATGCACACAGTAGGCGTTGTCCCACATAATCACAAAATCAGGCGCGGCCGGCTTCAGCTGTGCAAAGCGCCGAACCGTCTCCTCGCTGTAGATAATTCCGTCCGGATTGGAGTACTTCGGGACACACCAGATCCCCTTCACCGCCGGGTCCTTCACCAGTTCCTCGACCCGGTCCATATCCGGGCCCTCCGGCGTCATCTCCACCGTGATCAGCTCCGCGCCGAAGCTCTCCGTAATACGAAAGTGCCGGTCATATCCCGGAGCCGGGCAAAGGAACTTCACCTTCTCCAGCCGGGACCAGGGAACAGGGCTGCGAAGCAGACCGTGGGTATAGGCTTTGGAAATGGTGTCGTACATCAGGGTCAGACTCGCGTTTCCTCCGACGAAGCACTCCTCCGGCCTGCACCCGAGCAGATCGGCGAAGTAGGCCTTCGCGCAGGGGAGGCCCGAGACCGCTCCGTAATTGCGGGCATCCGTACCGTCTGCCAGGCAGTCCTCCGGTGTCGTCAGAACCGTCAGGATGTCGCTCACCAGATCCAGCTGATCCCGTCCCGGCTTTCCGCGCGAGATATCCAGCTTCATGCCGCCTGCTCTGAGCCGCTCATATTCCGCTTTCACAACGCCGAACTCATTCTCAAGTTCCGCCCTGTTCATTTTCCTGTACTCCATCCATATCACTCCCATAAAAAAATACTCCCGGATTATACTCCCCGGTTCCTGCCTTTTCAATCCCTTTCTTCTGACATATCAATACAGATCTCCATGTCAGCATGAGAAAACTGCAGGATTCAGGCATGAAAAAATCGCAGGTTTAACCTGCTTGACAAAACAGTATCGCGGTGCTATCATTCATCACAACAGTTCCGGGCGGCCGTTTCTGCAGCCACACTGCAAAACAGATGAACCGCTCCGTGATCTGATACCGGCGATATGCGGGAGATCGGAATATGAGCTTTGTTCGCAGCGAAATGATGATGCGCCCCATGTGCATGGCAATGGTCATGTGCATGATGCGTCGTGCTCATTTTTCGGCTGCCGGAGGAGTTCTTGGCTGAATTCCTGATTTGATCTGTATTTCTCACCGGAAGCCGATCGGCTTCCGGTTTTTCTTTTTATCCAAGCGCTGTCTGAAACTATTATTTGTCTGGAGATGAAAACAGTTGATTGAGATCAGGCATGTCTGTAAACACTTCGGCGAGGGGAAGCTGCAGGTTCACGCAGTGGACGATGTCTCTCTGAGCATCGCCTCAGGGGATATTTTCGGAGTCATCGGCTTTTCCGGCGCCGGGAAGTCCACCCTTGTCCGCTGCATAAACCTCCTGGAGCGGCCGGATTCCGGCAGTATTCTGATAGACGGCACCGAGATGACTGCGCTGAGTCCCTCCGCGCTGCGCGAGGCACGGAAGAAGATCGGGATGATCTTCCAGCACTTCAACCTCATGCCCTCCCGCACCGTCGCCGAGAATGTCGCCTATCCCTTGAAGGGCAGCGGGCTCAGCCGCCAGGAGATCCGGGAGAAGGTGTCCCGGCTCCTGCAGCTGGTGGAGCTGGAGGAGAAGGCAAACGCCTATCCCAGTCAGCTCTCCGGCGGCCAGAAGCAGCGCGTCGCCATCGCCCGGGCCCTTGCCAACGACCCCAAGGTGCTCCTCTGCGATGAGGCCACCTCGGCCCTCGACCCGCAGACCACGAGGCAGATCCTCAAGCTACTGAAGACGCTGAACGAACGTCTCGGCATCACCATTGTCCTCATCACCCACGAAATGGCGGTCGTAAAGGAGATCTGCACCCACGTCGCGGTCATGGACCACGGTCAGGTGGTGGAGCAGGGGGATGTCTACTCGGTGTTCGCAAATCCCCGGATGCAGATCACGCAGAACTTCATCCGCACGACCTCCAACCTGCACAAGGTCGATGAGCTGATCGCCGAGAAGGCGAAGCTCACGGAGCTGCAGCCCGGCCAGCTGATCGTCCGGCTCAGCTACTACTCCCACGGCGTCTCGGAGCCTCTGATCTCCTATCTGTCCCGGGAGTACAACGTGGATATCAACATCATCTTCGCCAATGTGGAGATCCTGCAGGACTCACAGCTGGGCGGAACCGTCGCCATCATCAGCGGCGAGAGGGAAAACGTCACGAAGGCCATCGAATATTTCATTGAGAAGAACGTCGGTGTGGAGGTGCTGAAAGATGCAAGATATTCTGCTTGAGATCATGCCCAATGTCATGAAGGATCTCAGTATCCTGGGCCGCAGCGTCATCGAGACCCTCCAGATGACGGGGAGAGCAGGTTTGATCTCCTTTGTCCTCGGGATGATCTTCGGGACTGCTCTCGTTGTTACCCGCGACGGCGGGATCCTCCAGAACCGCGTCATCTATCAGATTCTGGACAAGCTGATCAATATTCTCCGTTCCATCCCGTTTATTATTCTCCTCTTCTGCCTGCTCCCGCTCACCCGCCTCATCTCCGGGACCGCCCTCGGCGTGAAAGGCGCCATCGTCCCCCTGGTCTTCGGTACAACGCCCTTCTTCTCCCGGCAGATTGAAGCCGCCCTGAGCGGCGTGGACGAAGGCCTCATAGAGGCCGCCCAGTCCATGGGCAACAGCAGCTGGGAGATCATCTTCCGGGTCTACTGGAGAGAGAGCATCGCGGCAATCGCCCGGGGCACCTCCATCACCCTCATCAACCTCGTCGGCCTCACCGCCATGGCGGGGGCCGTCGGAGCGGGAGGTCTCGGGAACTTCGCCTACATCTACGGCCAGCAGCGCAACCACCCGGACGACATCTATGTGACGGTCGTGATCCTGGTGCTGCTTGTCATGCTGATCCAGCTGATCGGCAACCTCATCGTAAAACACAATACCCACTGAGATATTGCGTTTGATATTTCCAGCCACCCCATCAACCTGAAGGAGGTACAAACCATGAAAAAAATCCTTGCACTCGCCCTGACCCTCGCCGTCGTCCTTTCCCTCGCAGCCCTCGGCTCCGCCGCGTATGCCGCGGATGAGCCGGTCACCGTCCGCATCGGCCTCACCGGCGCCGTCTATGAGCCCATCTGGGACGTGGTAAAGGAAGAGCTCGCCGATGAAGGCATCAACCTGGAGTATGTACAGTTCAGCAACTTCTCTCTGCCCAACAACGCCCTGGCCAACGGAGAGCTGGAGATGAACGCCTTCCAGCATCACGCGTTCTTCAACAACGACACCGAGAGCAACGGCTATGATCTCACGGCCATCGGCGACACCTATATCGTCGCCATGAACATCTTCTCCGACAAGATCGACGATCTCTCCCAGCTGAAGGACGGCGACCTGGTTGCCGTTCCCAACGACGTGACCAACGAGGGCCGCGCGCTGAAGGTGCTGGAGGCGGCCGGGATCCTGACCGTCGACCCCGAGGCGGGAAACTCTCCCACTGTCAGCGATATCACCGGTTATAACGTACAGGTCAAACTCCAGGAGGTGGACGCCAATCTCGTCCCGTCCCTTCTGCCCGATGTGACCATCGCCGTGGTAAACGGGAACTACGCCCTGGACGCCGGCCTCAAGGCGGAGGACGCCCTCTACAGGGAGAGTGAGTACGCCGACGACAGCTACTACTGCCTGATCGCCGTCCGCTCCGAGGACGCCGACAACCCCGTCTATCAGCGGATCGTCGAGGCCTACCAGTCCGACGCCGTCATCGACGTCTACAACAACCAGTTCGCGGGCTTCTTCACGCCGACCTGGAAGCTGGGTGAATGACCGCCCCCTTCCGGGGGTGATGACCCCCCTGAACTGAGCACAAAACGCCCTGCTCCGGTGCATGACATCCGAGGTCTAAACCAGAGCAGGGCGTTTTCTGTTCTGCTGCACAGGCAGAGGGTTTTTCTTATTGCCTGTCCGCCGGGAACCGGCAGAGCCGGCGGCTCCCTGAGATGCGCCGGGAGACGGCCGTTACTCCCTTCTGCCGATCAGCTCGCGCAGCGTATCATAGAGCTGGTCGGACTCCACAGGCTTGGAGAGATGGGCGTTCATACCGGCCTGCAGGGACCGCTGCACATCTTCATCAAAGGCATTGGCCGTGAGGGCTATGATGGGTACCGTTCCGGCATCCGGGCGGTCCAGCCTGCGTATGGCCGCCGTAGCTTCCAGACCGTCCATGACGGGCATGCGCATATCCATCAGGACCGCGTCGTAGTATCCCGGCGCGCTGGCCAGGAACATGTCGACGGCAATCTGCCCGTTTTCCGCACGCTCCGATTCCATCCCCTCGATTTCCAGCAGGTCTTCCAGAATCTCCGCATTGAGGTCCATGTCCTCGGCGATCAGGATCTTCCGGCCTGTCAGGTCCGCCAGGACGGATCCGGCATTCCGCTTGTTGTCCATCACGCGCCGGAAGGCAGGCATCACGCTCTCGGCATTCAGAGGCTTGAGAAGGAAGTTGTCCACGCCGGCAGCTCTTGCCTCTTCCTCGATATCGTCCCAGGCGTAGCCGGTGAGGAAAACCACGGCAGACTCCGCTCCGATGATTTTCCGGATCTGCCTCGTGACCTCGATCCCGTCCTGCTCCGGCATCTTATAGTCTACGAAGATCAGGTGATAGGATTCTCTCCTGGCGGCCTTCAGCTGGACCAGCTCTATTGCTGCCTTCCCGTTCAGCGCGGTATCGGCGGCGATGCCAAGCTCCTCCAGAACGGCTTTGGCATGCTCACAGTCGACAGGGTCGTCGTCAATAACCAGCACCCGGAGCTCCTGCGCCTCAGGCGCACTCTGCCGGATCTCCCCGCTCATCTCCCGCGTACTGTCGCGCAGGGTGACCGTCACCGTAAAAACGCTGCCTTTTCCCTTTTCCGAATCCACCGCTATAGTGCCGTTCATCAGCTCCACAATGCTCTTGGTAATGGCCATGCCCAGACCGGTGGAGCCGTATTTGTTGGCGGCGCCGCTGTCCTCCTGGACAAAGGCCTCAAACACCTTCGGCAGGAACTCCCTGTCCATGCCGATGCCGGTATCCCGGATGACAAAGCGCAGCGAGCTCTTTCCGTCAAACTGACCGATGCACTCCACGTGAAAGCTGACTGTGCCGGAGGCGGGCGTGAACTTCACGGCGTTTCCCAGAATGTTGATCAGGACCTGCTTGAGCCTCATCTCATCGCCGATGTAGTAGTCCCTGACCGGCCCAGCCGTCTCAAAATCATACACCAGGCCCTTGTCCTCACACTGGGAGGAGATCATGGTGTTGATCTGCTCCAGCATATCCCGGAAGGAGAACTCTTCGTTGCGGATGATCATGCGGCCGCTCTCGATGCGGCTCATGTCCAGGATGTCGTTTATAAGCCCCAGCAGATGGCGGGCGCTGCTCCCGATCTTCTCGAGATGATCCCGCATGGGCTCGGAGAGATCCGGCTCCCGCAGGGCGATGCTGTCCAGACCGATGATGGCGTTCATGGGGGTGCGGATCTCATGGCTCATGTTGGAGAGGAAGATCGTTTTGGCGCGGTTGGCCTCATTGGCGGTCTTCAGCGCCTCGCTGAGCGCCTGCTGCTGGGCCATGGACTCGCGCATCTCGGCGTCTATGACGGTCAATCCCAGCCCGATGGCGTGGACACGGTGATCCGTCCGGTCCGCGGCCTGACGCACACCGGCCACCCGGATCATCTCATAATACTCCCGTCCGGCTCTCTGTGCGAGGTAACGATAGGCAAGGATCGCTTCCTTCTCCAGCCCTCTGCGGATTGTCTCCGGATCGATAAAGCGCAGGAAGCCCTCCCGGTACGCCTCTGCAACACAGTGCTCCGCATACCAGGTAAAGCGCTCCAGGAACGGGAAGTGTACGTCCTCGGGGGTTTGTTCGTCGTCCTCCGGATCGCCCCGATAGCAGACCGCGTCGTTCTCATCCAGGTCGACATGATAGACCGCGCGGTAATCCGATGCCATCGCCGTGATCATCTGGTCCTGCTGGCTGCGGACCTTTTCCTCCTGCAGGAGCTGATCCTTCAGCGCAAGCCGCTGCTCCAGCTCCTCCTGCTTGACGCGGCTCGCGGTCTCGGCAGTCTTCTGCTGGAGAACCATCATGGCATTCCTGCGGTTCTGGACGAGAATATACAGCGCAATCCCCAGCAGCGCCAGGATGGCCAGGGCGGTCTGAATGACGCCTCTCCGGATGATCCCGGCCGTGATGGAGCCGATCCTCTCGCCGATGAGGTTCTCACGGATGAGATAGGTCAGGAGCCAGTCGGTCCCGCTGACCGGGACATAGGCCAGCGTCTCCTGTACTCCGTTATACGTGAAGGAGACAACGCCCTTTGTGCCGTTTCGGAAGTCCTGCGTCACTCTGTCTATGGAATACGCGTACCCCTCCTCAAAGACCGCGTGGGACAGGGCCTCCAGCAGGTTGTCCTCCTCCGCCAGTCCCCCCAGCACCGTATTGCTCAGAGCAGTGCCGTCGGCGGTATAGAGGTTGCAGTAGGTCGCGCTGCCCTCCTGGACCTGTATGGACACCCCGGAGAGCATCTCCTCCATGGCAATCTCCATGAAGCATGCCGCCAGTGTCTTTGTCTGATACTTCAGCTCCGTCGGCATGACGATGATCACCTTTTTATCCCTGCTGTCCAGGTCTTTCAGATGGATTTCGGCCCCGGAGAGCGTGCGGCAGTCAAAGGGATATTCCCCGATGTTATCCTGTGTCCCGGCAGAGGTATGGATGAGGCCCTCCGTATCCACAAACGCAAACTTCTCCAGATGAAAGAGCTGCTTCATGCGGGACTGGTACGCCTGCAAATGCGCGCTGTCCTCCAGATCCTCCTCTGTGATCAGGCCGAGAGCAGTCCGGAGATCCGCGATTCGGTCTGCCAGATTCCTGGCCACAACCTGTTCCCGGCGGCCTGCCAGCTCATCGAGATACAGCAGGGACACGGCGCGTACAGCCTCTTCCGTTTCCTTTTCGGCGCTGCGTCCCATCCAGACGGAACTGACTGCCAGAGCAAGCAATACCAACACGCCGCCGATCAGTCCGACAGTAACGTCTCTGGTTCGCTTCAAGACGGTTTCCTCCTGTGTATTATTCTGCGCCCGGATGACAGGCTGCCTCCTTACTCATCCTCAGCGTGGGCATTTCCTTCAGCGTTCTCTTTCCCATGACCGGTGATCAGCCTCGCAAGCGTCCGGTACATGAGCTCCGGTTCTATCGGCTTGGCGAGATGGGCGTTCATCCCCGCTTCCAGCGTGTTGCGCACATCCTCGTCAAAGACATTCGCCGTCATGGCAATAATGGGGATGGTTCGGGCATCCGGGTGATCCAGTGCGCGGATCGCCCTTGTCGCATCCAGTCCGTCCATCACCGGCATCCGCATGTCCATCAGGATCGCATCATAGTATCCCGGCGGATGAGAGGAGACCATCTCCACAGCAAGGCTGCCGTTCGCCGCGCGCTCGGCTTCGATGTCTTCCAGGCTCAGCAGGTCTTCCAGGATTTCCGCGTTCTGGTCCACATCCTCCGCCATCAGCACTCTCCGCCCGGCGAGGAGCTTTTCATCCGGCAGCATTTCCTCCTGCTCCTCCGGCAGCACATTGGCATGATCCTCTTCGTCCCTGCGCGGAGAGCGCTTCAGACCGACCTTGACGGTAAAGACTGACCCTGCTCCCTTTTCACTCTGTACGTCAATCTCGCCGCCCATCATCTCTACGAAGTTCTTTGTAATCGCCATGCCAAGTCCGCTTCCGCCGTAGCGGTTTGTCGTTGTTGCATCCTCCTGGGAAAAGGCCTCAAAGATCCTGGGGATATATTCCCTGTCCATACCGATGCCTGTGTCTGACATGGTAAAGCGCAGGGTACAGAGGTCCTCCGCCTCAGAGATCTGCTCCACCGTCAGGGTGACGGTGCCGGGCGCTTCGGTGAACTTGACGGCATTTCCGAGAATATTGATGAGCACCTGTTTGAGCTTCATATCGTCGCCGATATAATAGTCGCCCGTCTCTCCGATGATCCTGCAGCTGTACTGCAGGCCCTTGTCTGCACACTGACCGCTGATGATGATGTTGATCTGCTCCAGAAACTCCCGGAACGAGAACTCCTCGTTCTTCAGCGCCATCCTCCCGGACTCAATGCGGCTCATGTCCAGGATGTCATTGATCAGGCCCAGCAGATGTCTGGCGCTTGTGCCGATCTTCTCCAGCTGCTCCCGGGTCTCCGGCTGGAGATCCGGGTTCCGGAGGGCGATGTTGTCCAGGCCGATGATCGCGTTCATGGGAGTGCGGATCTCATGGCTCATATTGGAAAGAAAACTGGTTTTGGCCCGGCTTGCGTCTTCCGCCAGGGCCTTTTCGATCTCCGTCTGTCTCTCGCGTTTCTGAATACCGTAGTAAAGGCTCATGACAACCACGAGCGCCGCAACGATCAGCATCACCTGAATGAGACCGCTGAAAAGCTGGGTGTGCTTTACCTTCACCAGCACCTCAGTCAGATACGCCGTCTCCGATTCCTCTCCGGCGTTCTCTCCCGCTTCTTCCGATCTGTCGGTGTAATAGCTCTGAATCGGCTCAACAGAGTTGTCAATCTCTTTCCCCGTCTCCTGCAGCATCCATACGGTTGAGGAAAAAATGATCATCGCCAGCATAAACGCCCATACCGACGCATTGCGGCCGTAGCGGCGCTTCCTATCCTTCCGGAAGATATGCCGGAAGCAGAGCAGCCCCAGCAGGCCCCAGGCCGCCAGGATGAAGTAGGACTCCATGGACAGAGTCTTGATCCAGATGATATTCGGAATCAGAAACTCTATCACGAACACCAGCGCCAGCGCCACGCCCGCCGCGGCTGTCAGCAGATATCGGCCGTGATCCTCCTGCCAGGCGGTTTTCCAGGCTGCAGCCGAGGCATAGACATAGGCGATGGTGGCGCCGACGGTCGTCACATCCACAATCCAGCTGATCGCCGTCCGTCCCAAGAAGGGGAGCAGCAGGGAGATGGCCATGATGGTCAGAATGGCCCGCCGCGGCACATGCTTTTCATCCGTCTCTCCGAAACGCTGCGGGACCATCTCATCCTCTGCCATGGCGCTGAGCAGACGGCTGAGCGCAACGTAGTTTCCAACAAGACCTGTGCCGATGCCGCCCAGGGCGGCAATCCCGAGAACCGCAAGCCCCGCCCCGCCCATGGCGCTCCGGGCTGCAAAGAAGGCAGGCTGAGACGCAACGCCCCTGCAGCTGCCGAGGCCGGCCACATAGTCCCTCCAGGAGCTGAAACCCTCCGGCTGGGCGCTCGCCGCAAGAAACACCAGCAGAATATAGGCAGCGGCAGCGGCCGTGACCGCCGCAGACATAATCCGGATGCTGTGCCTCACCGGGAAAGCCGCCTCCGGGGTGGAGTGGGAGATGGACTCAAACCCCACGAAGGCCCAGGGCGCCAGGGAAATGATCGTAAAGACCTGTACAAACTCTTTTCCTTCCGTTTCAAAAGGAGGAGAGACCATGGAAACAGCGCCCCGATCCGTGCCCATCGCCGCCGCAAAGCAGATTACCGTCCCGATCAGCAGCGCCAGCGCCAGCACGATCTGTGTCCGCTCGGCCAGTCTTCTCCGCAGGCACAGGAAGGCCGCAATCAGCAGCGCGCCCTCTGCCAGCATGATTTCGCCGAGATAGATCGGGTATCCCGCAATCTCATACAGAAAGCCAAACTGAAACCGCCCGCCCAGCACCGTCCGCGCGATCAGCGGAAGCGCCGTTGCGTTGGCCCAGAGCACCGCCATATAAGTCAGCAGCAGGAACCACCCGCTGACAAAGCCATGGTCATATCCAAAGCAGTTCCTGGTATAGGCGTAGACGCCTCCGCGCTCCTCCGGGAAGCGGTTCATCAGATAGTGATAGTTTGCCCCGATGACGAGCATGGCAAGCGCCCCGAACCCGATCCCGTAAGCCGTACCGACGGGACCCGCGACCGGGAGGAAGGTATTCCCGGGCATGACAAACGCGCCCCAGCCGACGCTGCAGCCGAAAGCCATAGCCCATGCCCCCAGAGAGCTCAGGTATGCAAGTTTCCGTTTTTCATCCCGTTGTGCAGGCTGGCTCATCCTTTGCCCATCCCCTCTGCGCAGTGCCGGTTCAGCTTTCCACGTACGCCTGGATCCCCTCCGCCGTCTTCCGGTACTGCAGCTCGATGGTCCGGAGTTTCTCCTTCACCTCTTCGTCCGTCAGGTGTCGGCTGTTGCCGGGGCGGTATTCCTCCGCGATCTCCGAGGCGGCCTCCGCCAGCCGCGGCAGGCCCAGATTCCCGCCGACGCCCTTGGCCGCGTGGGGCGCTTCAAAACGCTGCACAGGGGCCAT
>ODAI010875170.1_pt1 | contig 11316 bp, 9 predicted proteins | sample 1539321 | NCBI WGS metagenome assembly ODAI01 (sample SAMN02144231, study PRJEB22623) | gut metagenome | biome: sheep rumen | host: Ovis aries | place: New Zealand
CAAACCTTAACGGCTGAATTTTGATAGAACCTTAGATAATAAAACCTTACGGCGGGGGCAAAATTTCCCCCCCCCGGTTTTTTTTTAAAAAATAAAAAAAATTTTTTTATTTTTTTAAAAAAAAACGGCGGGGGGAAATTTTCCCCCCGCCGTAAGGTTTTATTATCTAAGGTTCTATCAAAATTCAGCCGTTAAGGTTTGATTTATAGAATTCAAGTTCGGGAATAGTCAAAGCGCCGTCGTTTATTCTTTCAAACGTTTCAATAAGCGTTGACGTACAGGAAACCGCTAACACGCCCATATACGCCTTGTATTCGTCTTCCTGCTTTACCGATACGGGCATAAAGTCTGCGGTCATAACCACTTCTAAAGTGCTTTTGCTGAAAGTCGGAAGTTCGCTTAACCCACCCATCTTATACATATTGACGCGGTAGTTATTAACGCCCTTTTCTACGTCTATTTCGTATCTGTAAGTATATAACCCGCCGTCCGACGATATTAACTCCGCTTTGGTTATAGTATTTACGTTCAGTTCGTAGTTGCTGAGTTCTCTGAAATCCGTGCCGTATTGTTGAATAAAAGCGGTATAGTTATACTTTGTCAATTTGTTTTTATCAGAATTTACGTCAAGTTCGCCGTCTATCACAAGCACGGCGTTATTTTCGATAAAAAACCGATTAGACGTGCTTTTGAACAGGCTTTCAGAACGGGAAACATATAAAGCGTCCTGCCACGATTTGTATTTTTCACCACTTACCGTCTGCGTGGTTAAGCCTGCGTCCACTTCGCCCGAAATTACGGTGTGATACGAATTTAAAGTTTTAAGGTTATACGCCAGAACAAACAAACTTTCCGTAGGTGAACAGTCGGCTATGTCTTTCGTATTGTTATCGATATACGTGTTATTTGCGGGCGTAATCGACACTTCGCTACGCGCCTGACCTTTAGGTCTTGCAAAATACATTATAGTCAAAACCGCCCCTACCGCTATTACGAGCGACAGAACGACTATAAGAGTTATCTTTAACGGCTTTTTCATTTTTCAGTCCTTATATTAAACCTTACTGCAAAATTATAGTATAATTATCTATTATTGTCAACCCATAAGTTTATAAACCAAAAAACAACCCGAAATCGGGTTGTCTTTTAATAAAAAGATTTTCTATATTTAAAGCGTTAAGATTAAAGCGGCAAATCCTTTTCTTTAAATCTCTTGAACGCCACGAAATAACAGATGCTTCCGACGGCGATAAGAATAGCCGCTTTCCACAAAAACGCCGAAGAGTATTCGAGTATGGACATTACGTCGAACAACGATATAATAGACACGTAGTTGAAATATTTAAGGGAATCCATGCGTATAACCGATGGAATTACCGGCGAACCGAACAGCCCTAAAATTGTTGCCACCAAAAAGAAAATATTAAGTCCGCCGCCGATAGCCATAGCGTTTTTACTGCGGTTAAACACGCTTGACGCCAAGAACGAAATACCGCTCATAGCGAACATAACGATAAACGCGTTAAGATTTATTAAAAGCAGTTTGCCGACGTTCAAATCGGTTTTCACGTCCACTATGAGAATACTTACTACCGAGCACACCGCGGTACATAAGAACATCAAAAACAGCGAACCGATAAGATACAGCGCCTGCGTTGCGCTTACTGTGCTGCGCTTTGTCGGCGTAGACAAAACGTACGCCATAGAACCGCTGTCCACCTGCCCCGCGATAAGGTTGTTCGCCGCCATTATCATATATATTATAGGCAGCAGCAGCCCTGCAATCTTAAAGAATATCGAACCGACTAAAATGCCGTATAAATCCATACTGCCTATATCTTCCAACGCGTCGCCTACTTCTTCGGGAAGCGTAGAAAGAATACTTGACGTAAAACTTGCTTTCAGTTCCGCTCTTATTCCGCCCTCGGTCTCGTCTGGTTTAATATTCTCTAGCCTGTAAGCGAGATTTGCCCTGTAATTTATCACCACCGTTCTCGCTATGTTTTTAACATTTTCATAATCGGTAAACCCGAATCCCGAGTATTCTTCCGCTGTGATGCCGTAATCTTCAAGTTCGTGCAGTACTTTTTCCACGTTATCGGGGTTTACCATATTGCCCGCAAGGAAAATAGTAGAGTTAATAAACGCGTACTCCCCAACGTATTCCGCGCGCTCTTCTGCCGTCATAGTCAAAGCGCCCGAAACGTCGTAGCGCGGCGCAGTCTCTCCTACCGAAACATAAAATGCGTCGAATTGATACGTGTTTTCCGCTACCATCGGATTAAACACGCCCATTATTATTCCCATAACTTCCTGCGCTTCTACGGAATCCGCTTCGTAGCCGAGTTCGGTGGCAACGCCCGCGCAATACTGTTGCAATGCTACCGCGGCGTAGGCATACGCCGCCGCGTTTGCGGCGTCTGCACCTTCCGCAACATATTTCTGCTGGTATTCTTCAGAGTTAACGTATGCGACAAAGGCTTGGTCGAAATAATACAGCCCCGAAGACGACAGTTCGTAATAATTAAGCGCGCGGTTTTTCGTCTGCGCGGTTAGTTCTGCCTCTATCATGGCGTTTTCAACGGCGACTTTGGTTTTACTCAAATTCCCGTTGCCCGCGATAAGCATAACGCATACGAGCATAAAGCAAACTGCGAAAGTTATTATCGCCCACATAAGCCCGTTCGCCTTGCAGGACTGTTTCAATAAAGGTTTACTTATCATTATCCGTTCTCCTTCTGATTTTTTATAATCTCGGCGAAACATTTTTCGAGAGTATATTTTACTTCCGAAATAAATTTAACGTCGTAATTTTTAAGGCTTAAAAACAAAGCCTGAATTTTCGTCTTTTCAATATTTACCGTCAGTTGATTGTATTCTTTTTGGTCTCTTATAAAGTTATAGTCGAGTTTTTTAAACGCTTCGTAGTCTTTTTTATCGTTGAACTCTATCTTAAAATCGGCGACTTTGCGTTCACGAATATCCCGCATATCCACTACTGTAAGAAGTTTCCCGCTATCGATAAGTGCCACACGGTCTGCAATCTTTTCCAACTCTTCGTAAAGGTGCGAACTTATAAGTATGGTCTTGCCGCGCTTTTTCTCTTCCAAAAGAAGGTCTAAAAACGCCACACGCATAAGCGGGTCAAGCCCCGTGGTCGGTTCGTCTAAAATCAGTATTTCGGGATTACTCATAAGCGCGCCGACGACCGCAGTCTTTTGCTTCATACCCTTGCTCATACGCTTTAAGTTGGCGCTGGGGTCTAATTGCAGTTTTTCCGTAATATAATTTGCATAACTTAAATCTTTAACGCCCAAAAATTCCGCCTGCGACTTTAAAAACGCCGTGCCTGTGGGAAGGTCGGGAAAGGCTATTTCCCCAGGCACGTAGCCGATATACGGTTTAGTCTTCTCGGCATCTTGCCAAGCGTCTTGCCCGAAAATCTTTACCGTGCCGCTGTCGGGCTTTATAAAACCCATAATGTTTCTTATTGTCGTGGTCTTGCCCGCTCCGTTCGCACCGACAAACCCCAAAATTTCGCCGCGGCGGAGTTCGAAATTCACGTCGAACACGCCTTTATTCTCGCCGTAATCTTTGGTAAGTCCTTTTATTTCTATAAGGTTTTCCGTCATAGCGCGCCCCCGAAATTTTTATCTTCTTTATAATATTTCATAAAATAATCTTCCAGAGTTTCCTTTTCATGCGTAAAGTCCGAAATCCCGTATGCCGCAAGGTCGGAAATGAGATAGTTAACGTCCTTATCGTTTACGGCAATCCTTACCGCGTCCCCGTCTTTATCTATAACCTTATAATGCGGGTTATTATCGTCTTCCGCAATGAATTGTTGCTTATCCGCTTGATTGTTGAATTTAAGGCGGTAAATTTTATCCCGTTTATGCTTCAAATCGTCCGCCACGAATTCCGATACTATTCCGCCGTCTTTAATTATCGCTATCCTGTCGCAGGTAGCGTCCACTTCGCCGAAAATGTGGCTGGAAAGCAATATGGTTTTGCCGCGCTTTTTCTCTTCTTTTACAAATTCGATAAAACGCTGTTGCATTTTAAGGTCAAGCCCGCTGGTCGGTTCGTCTAAAATAAGAATATCGGGGTCGTTTATAAACGCCACCACTACTGCGAGTTTTCTCTTTACCCCAAGACTCATACGCTTGGTTTCACCGCTCGGGTCGAGTTCGAACGCGTCGATAAGATATTTTATATAGTTTTCGTCGGTAGCGCGCTTCATCTTTTTCATCATATCCAGAAACTCGTACCCCGTAAGCCCTGCGGGCAAGGCTATTTCGCCCGGCAGATAGCCGACTTTCGACATAAACTCGGTATAACGGTTAAAACTTTCTTTACCTAAAATGCGCGTGTGTCCGCTCTGCGGTCTGGAAAAACCCATAAGATGCCGTATGGTCGTGGACTTGCCCGCGCCGTTAGGCCCTAAAAACCCGAACACTTCGCCCTGATTTACCGTGAAAGAAACGTCGAATACGCCGCGATTGTGTCCGTAATCTTTAGTTAAGTTCTCAACTTCGATTTCTTTCATAAAATCTCCTTTCGATTTTTTCGACAAACGTATATTTTATTGACCATAATCTAAATATATGATATATTGTAAAAAAAGGCAATTAAAAAACGTTCGCACAAGTTTACACTAAACACAAAACAGTAAAATAACAGACAAAAACCTATATTTGTCTAAAATCAGGGGGGTATTATGGAAAAATACAGAGACGATTTGCGGGTCAGAAGAACGAGAAAACTTTTAAGCACAGCGCTTTTCGATATGATGGCGGAACAGGACTTTTCGAGAATAAGCGTAAACGATGTCTGCGAAAAAGCGATGGTGCACAGAGCGACTTTTTACAATCATTTTAAGGATAAAGACGATTTACTTAACTACACTTTAGACGAAATTCAGGAAGAACTGTTTGAAAAAAGCGTCAAAGATTCGGACTTGTATTCAGGAAAACAAACTTATATAAACCTTATAAGTTGCGTAATAGATTTCGTAATGGAAAACAACGACAAGTTGGCGAAGATAAGGAAAAACTGTTCCGAAAAAATGATTTTTTCTTTTATCGAAACGATGAAACGCAGTATCAAATATCTGATAAACAAAAATAAAGTAAACAACGAATACGATATTCCCTTGGATATTATCATAAATTTTTTCACGGGCGGGTTCACAATGATAGGGCTTAACTTAATAGAAGACAAAAAAACTTACTCTAAAGAAGAACTTACGCGCTTTTGCGACGTATTGCTTGACGAAAAAATCTTTAAGACAAAATAAAACCCCCTTTGGACGCAAAATTGTGCGCCCAAAGGGGGTAAAATCCCGATTTCTGTCTTTTTCATTTTAATTTATATTTTTATTTCCGTAAGGTCTACGCCGTTATCGAAATCTTCCATAATGCCCGCAATCTCCAAGGAAATTTCCTTACTTATATGCGGAACGGCCGTTTTGGTTTCCACGTCTTTATAGAAAGATACGAGTTCGTAATTTATACCTTCGTTGTCGAGTTGATAGAAAAACCGCTTATTGTCGTTGGAATCTTCGTACCGTATCTCAAAATACTCGGTTTTCCACCACGGCGCGGGAACGTAAATATAACCTTTAGTGCCGGAAATTATCATTTCCCCTTCGGATTTTACGCCTTTGCCGACTTTAACGCTCGCCACCGCGTCCTTATACACGAAACGGATATTGGTGAACGCGTCGGTCTTTTGTTCGTTGTCGAAATACCCCGCAACTATACTCTTTGACACGTAATCCGTGCCGAGTATCTGGAATACGGGCAAAAGCGCCGTAGGACCCCAGTCGTAAATGCTCTTAAGTTCCGCCGCGCTTAAATCGCTTTTGTCGTCGCTTATCAAACTCGTGCAAGTGGTTTCAACCGACACGACTTTGCCGATTTTACCCGCTTTTACCAACAGCAAAAGCCTGTTGTACGCCATAGAATAAGCGGTCTTTATCGATTCGAACAACACGCAGTCGTTCGCCTTTGCGTCTTCGAATAATTTTGCGCACTCGCTACGGGTAAGCGCCAAAGGCGATTCCATCAGCACGTGCTTTTTGTTTGCCAAAGCGACGCTTGCGTGCTCGAAATGTTTGTCCACGGGGCTTGCTATATACACGGCGTCCACACTTTCCAAAAACTGCGGAACGGGCTTTTTAACGATAAACTCTCTGTCGCATTTGGGGAAGGAATTTGCTTTCGTAGCGCAAACGCCCACGAAATTCATACCGTCGACCAGCCTGCTGCCCTTTATAAACTTACAGATATACGGTGCGTCGCCTATCGCGCCGAAATTCATAAGTTGTCTTTCCGACCTTAACTGCGTGCTGGAAATCCCTTCCGTTCTGTCGAGATACACGACTTTGCAGTATTCTTTAAGGTAGTCGAAAACCCCTTTCCAGTCCGAACCGACGGTGAAAATATCCACGCCGTAGCGCTCTATATCGTCGATTTTCTGTCCTTCGTACTCTTCGACTATTATTTTATCGGCAATACCCGTGGCGCGCACGTTTTCAATGCGCTCCATAAGCGACTGCTGAACATTGATTTTACCGCGTTCGCGGTCAAAATCGTCCGCCGTGACGCCGACTATCAGGTAGTCGCCCAAGGCTTTCGCCCGCTTTAACAGGTTTATATGCCCGTAATGTAATAAGTCGTACGTTCCGTACGTGATGACCTTAATCATATATCACTTAAAAAATCCCTTGTTTTTAAGACTTATAAACGCGCCGATTAACGTATCGTAATCTTTTTCGGTAAGCGCGCCGATATGCCCGACCCTGAACACTTTGTCTTTAAGTTCGCCGCCGTTGGGGCAAATCCATATGCCGTAATTGTCCTTTAATTCGGTAAACACCGAATACGCCGAAACGTTGCCGTTTACGGTAAGCGAAGACACGGCGTTCGACGGAGATTTTGAAAAGAAACTAAACGGCAAGCCGCCTATATTTTTCCTGAAATACGCCGCAAGCGCACCCGTCCGCGCTACTTCCGTTTTAACCCCGCCGTTTTCCTTTACGGTTTTAAGCCTTGCGGCTATCTGGCGGATAATGCCTACCGCAGGCGTAAACGGGGTTTGCCCGCGCACGCCGTTTTCAAGATACAGTTTATAGTCGAAATACATTACCCCGCAATTTATAGAATACACCCTATCCAAAGCGCGCGGGGAAAGCGCGGCAAGCGACATACCGGGGGCGCAGGCAAGCGCCTTTTGCGAACCGGTAATAACTACGTCCGCCCCCATTTCCGCCATATTAAGCGGGTCGGCAAGAAAAGAACTTATCGCGTCCACAATCAGAAACAGATTGTTGCGGCGACAGAACGAAGATATAAGCGCGTGGTCGTACAGCACGCCCGTCGACGTTTCGTGAATATTGACGATAAACGCGGTATAGCCCTTGTTTTCAAAGGGGGCTAAATCGCTTTCTTTAAGCGGCTCTCCGAACGGCAAGCGTATTTCGTCGAACGGGATAGAGTGAACGGCGCATATTTCGGTAAACCGTTTACCGAACGAACCGCCGTTGACTATAAGCGCCTTGTCCTTTCCGCTTAAGCAGTTAATAACCGCCGCTTCCATAGACGCCGTGCCCGAACCCGTCATAAACACCGCGCGCGAACCTTGGGGCGCGGCTAAAAATTCCAGAAAGGTACGCTCCGCAAAAAGCGTGATTTCCGAAAATTCCGCCGTTCTGAAATACGGGACTTGTTCCCCGCCGATACCTAAAACGTAATCGTCGGACTGAACGGGTCCCACGCTGAAATTAAGCATATTTATTTATCCGAATTTTCCTTGTTTTCTTTGGCGTTTTCTTGCGCGTCCGCGGTGGTTTCGTCGTCGGTTATAACCAAATCAGCCTCTTTTTCCTTGTTCGCGTTTTCGTCTACGTGGAAAACTTTATTTACGCCTTTTTTGAATTTGCGCCACTGAATAATGCCCCACGCGGCAAGCGCGACCACCGCCGCGGTAGCGGCGGAAATTATTGCGGTTGTTGCCGCAGCGTCAATGTAAAGAAAATTAAACATAATACTATCCTCTTATTTCTTATTTTTTGCGGCGAGCGAACGGAGCAGATATTTTGCGCCCGCTTCCGCCGCCTTGCCGTGATTATACAAAAATTTATCGTAAATATCGGTTATCTTCTGTTTATAACTTTCGCCGTTTTCTATAAGGTCTTTGACGGCGGCTTTGATATTTACCGTTTCTTCCTTTTCCAAAGACACGCCGAGTTCTTTTCTCAAAGACATTTCAACGGGCGTCATGCCGATTTTCTGCCAGTTGGGATTGCCGCACTTTTCTTTGGTATTGATAAATATTGCGGGGCGCTTGGTCGCAAAGCAGAATTCAGGACCTATGCCCGACCAGTCGGTAATCAAAACGTCCGAAGAATACACCGATTCGTTAGCCGAAAAGTCCGTTTCGAATACGAGTTTATTCTTATCATAGTCTTTGTATTTGTCGATTATCTTTTCAAGTCTCGGACGGTATCTCTTTATGTACTCGGGGTGCGGGCGAACGATTATCCTGTATTCGTCGCCGTAAAGCCCGCTTATTATATTGTCTATACAGGAATCCATAATATTGTCTTCCTGCCAGGACGGCGCTATCAGTATTTTCTTTATGCCGCTTTTAGAGTTTGCGCGTTTTAAGTTTTCTTCTTCGCCCATTTTCGCAAGGTAATCGGCAAGCGGGAAACCGAATTCCACCAAAGTTTTGGGTTTTAATTTATACACTTCTTCGGTCTTTCTTATTTCGTTTTTGAAATGTTCGCCCACGCATAAAATGGTATCGAAATTGTCGAACGCGCCTTCTTTAAAACCGTAGAAAGAACTCATAGTGTCGTGCGGGGCGTAAACGTATTCGATATCCTTTTTAATATACGAACGTTTAAGATAGTACTTGCCGAGTTCGGGCGTAGTGCATATAAACATATCCGTTTCTAAAAGCATCATTAAAATATTCAGTTTTTTGATGCCTACGTAGTACGGTTTTATTCTCGGTTCGCCTTTTGCCACTTCGAAAATAACGTCGTACGGGTCGTTGGTTATATAGTGGATAGTGAGATTAGAACGCTTTAACAGTTCGGCGATTATGTCCTTATAATACTTGTAAAACCCGCTCTTTTCCGAATAGAAAACCACGTGCTTGCCGACAATCTTTTTAAAACTTTTGTAATCGGCTTTTTCGCGCTTTTTATTCACCTTATACCGTTCGTCGGACTTATCGTCTTTAACGAACGCTTTAACGGTCGCAAGCGCCTTGCGGCTTTCTTCTAATAGTTCGTAGTCCACGTATTTTTTGGGGTTAATAAGCGCGTTTAACAGGTACATCTGCCCGACAGCCATAAGATTGCTTGCCACCCAGTAAACGGCAACGCCCGTCGGCACGAAAAGTCCAAGATACAGCGAAAGCCCTACGCTTAAAATCATCATGCCGTACTGGTTCCACTTGCTTTGTTCGTGTTGCAGAACGTTTGAAAGGTTTTGCGTAAAACACATTACCCACGCGGACGCACCCGCGACAATAGGAACGAGAATATACAACCCCCAGACGTCCTTTGGCATAACGGATAAATCCATACCCAGAAAATGCGCCGAAGGTTCAACGCCGAGATATGTTGCGGGGTTTTCGATTATTTCCACCACGGCAAGCAAAAGTATAACTTGCAGAATAAGCGGAATAATGGTTATAAGCGGACGGTAATGCGCTTTTTTGTAGATTTTGGCTTGTCCGTCGGCAATCGCGTCAAGATTGCCGTAGTTGTTGGCTTTAAGAAAGTTTATTTCCGGCTGAATTTTTACCATAAGTATGGAATTTTTCTGAATCCATACCGAAATAGGCATAAGCACGATTTTGGTTAAAAGCGTGAAAAGTATAATCGCCGTGCCGTAATCGCCCACAAGTTGCCAGCACCATTTCATTAAATATCCGAAAGGAATACAAAGATAAGAAAGCATAATATTGTCCTATGTATACGTTAATTCATAACGAATTTGCTGTAATGTTCGTGGCGGGTCTGATGCCAACTGTCGGGGTAATTTTTGCCTTTACCCGTTATAGTGTAATAATACTCGTCGCAGTCCAAAGAGAAGGTGTGCCAAATCATAGTCCGCGTTCTGTTTTCGTTTTCATCTATTGTGAATATAGACGTATTATAATTTTCGCCGAGTCCGCTATAATCAATCCCTTCCGAGTGCAGAATAGTCGCCCATATGTCTTTGTGCGAAGTCTGCGCCTGCGACGTCTTAAACGCGCCCGTATCCCCCGCACGTTTTACGAACAGCGCGGTCAAGCGGGCTTCTTTTATGTCTTTGAAATCGTTGTGCGCGTAAGAGTGGTCGCCCGTAATGACTATGGTGGCGTTATCGTAAACGCCCGCGTCTTTTAACGCCTTAATATATCCCTTAATTATCTGGAAACTGTTTCTTACGGAAATTATCGTGCTACCGCCGCCAGTGCCCCACTCTTCGTTGTACTTGCTGTCGTGGCAACCTTCGAAATGAATAAAGGAAAACTGTTTGTTGTTGCCGGCTGTTGTAAATTCGTTATTCGCCATAGCGCGGTAGGCTTCTCTCGTGTCGCTGTCGTAGCCGAGATAAGTTTCGCCGCCTATTTCGCCGTTAAAAATGGTAAGCGAATTGAGTTCCGCAGTACTGCCGACGGTAAGGAATTTTTTGAATATCAGCGGCAATCCGCGGTATAAAGAGTAATACGCCATTTTAAGCGATAAAGTCGTAGTCGCCGCGGTTCTTACCGAAACCACCTTTCCTTTGTTGGCAATATACGAAGGCAATTTCTGCGCTTCGGTAAACGCGTAATAGGACTGTGTGTAAAGATTTACGGTATAACCGTTTGCGTCAAGAATATCAAGCGGTATGCCGCCCTGATAAGCGCTGTCTAAATAATCCGCGCGGGAAGATTCCGCGGTGTATTCCCGATTAGTAAGCATATTCGCAACCCCGGGGAAGGTGTGCCCGTAATTTGCGGTATGGTCCTGATACCAGGTAAAACCGTTTAAGTCGTCAAAAACCGACGGGTCTTCGTTATAAGCGTCTTCCGCGTACTGCTCGTCAAACCTATCCACGCAAAAATAGAAAATATTGTTATTTGCGGCGATATCGTTATAATTTTTAAGGGTCAACACTTCGAAACTGCTTTCCATACGGTCGACTTTGTCGGTAAACATAGAAGTGTTTGAAACGATTATGCTGACGGCGGAAACGAATTCCATAGAGAACATCATGACCGCAAGGATAACCGCGGCAAACTTGATTCTGCGCTTTTCGTCTTTTC
>ODAI012921339.1_pt1 | contig 11316 bp, 8 predicted proteins | sample 1539321 | NCBI WGS metagenome assembly ODAI01 (sample SAMN02144231, study PRJEB22623) | gut metagenome | biome: sheep rumen | host: Ovis aries | place: New Zealand
GCGTGGATCATAGCCTTCTATGCCGCTCTCGGCGACGGTAATGAAGCCTGTGATCATATAAACAAACTGATCAGGCACTCTATGTATCCGAATTACTTTGATGCACACCCGCCTTTCCAGATAGACGGTAATTTCGGTGTGTGCGCCGCGATATCCAAAATGCTCGTAAGCAGCGAGGTCCTCTATCCCTCGCGAACCGTGCGCGTACGTCTCTTACCCGCTCTTCCCGATAAATGGAAAAGCGGATCCGTAAAAGGCTTACGGATCCGCGGTAATGCATCTGTATCTTTTGACTGGTCTGAGGGAAAACTGACCTCCTGCACCATTACTGCAGGATCAGACTTTTCCGGAACGATATCCTATGGCAATTCATCCTGCGATATCACTCTCCGTCCCGGTGAAAAACAAACCCTGAATTTCTGAACCTCAGCTGGCGAAGTTCTTCTCTTTCAGGAAGTCTATGAATTCAGCTGCAGGGAGCGGCTTTGAGAAGTAGAAGCCCTGTATGAAATCACAGCCCATCTTTTCGAGTTCATCAAGATCTTCCTTGGTCTCAACTCCCTCGATGACCAGTTCCTTCTTGATATCCTTCATCATACGCACGGTGTTCTTCATGATCGACTTACCCGCATCCGTGACCATATTGTCGACCAGACTCTTGTCGATCTTGATGATCTTAAGCGGAAGTCTCGATACTCTCTGGATGTTCGAATATCCGATACCATAGTCGTCAAGCGAGAAACTGTAACCCTGCTCGGAGAGGATCCTCAGATTGTCGTCCATGATCTCTCCGATATTTTCATATGATGTCTCGGTTATCTCCAGATTTACCTTCTCGGGGCCTACTCCGTACCTTGTGCTCAGATCCTTCATCTTGTCAGGGAGTTCTCTCTGCAGGCACTGTGCAACCGAGAGATTAACTTCGATATATGAGAGTCCGAGTTTCTCAAGCTCATTCTCTGAAGCAAACTTATGCACTTCATCAAGTACAAAGTCTCCTATCGGAAGTATCAGTCCTCTTCTCTCAGCTTCAGGTATGAACGAAGCCGGACTGATCATGCCATACTGCTCATCCTTAAGTCTGATCAGAGCCTCTGCAGATATGAACTTCTTATCCCAGATCGAGTAGATCGGCTGATAATATATCTCAAAACTTCTATCCATGATGGCTTTGGACAGGATATCTTCCATCTTGTTTATGATCTCGAAATCCTTGGACTTAACACAATCCGCCGCCCTGGTATATTTCTGCTCATATGGGATCAGCTTCGTAAAGTGATGTCCGAAGTGGATGATACTCCTGTAGTCATCAAGATCCTCAGGATATCTGATACTGCATATACGACAGTCCAGTTTTGCTCCCGTTCCCTTCTTTGAGAAAGCGATATGGTTAACTTCCTTCTCAAGCTTGGGTACCGAATGTATGGGATCGAAATCCATATCATCGATGATCGTGTAGAACGTACCCGGATGCTCAAAGAACAGTTCATGAGGGACCCTGCCCTTCCTCAGGAGCGAATGTATCGCATCGGCGATGACTCTGATATATGATCCGTACTTGATCTCGCCGAGATACTCTCTCATCTCACTCGCATTTATGAACTTGATAACTACAAACTGCACGCTCTGATGCATGGTCGTTATCTTCCGGAGGTCCTCCTTATATGCTTTGAAGCTCGGGAGACCTACCGAAGTGTCAACACTCTCCTCCGGGCGAAGTACAACCAATGCTATATAAAGTGTCGCAAGCGCCTCCGCAACCATCTCCACCAGTATATCCGGATGGAAGAACTGGAAGAATACAGCGATAAAAGTGACAACATACATCGATATAAGAGATACCCACTTATTGGTGCGAAGGAACCGTATGCACGAGATCAGGTGAGCAAGTCCGAAGATAGCATATCCGACAGCGATCGCGTACAGTATCCACATGATCCTGCCTCTCTGATATCCGGCATCCCTCGTTATTGTAAAGAGCTGCTGATGTATCGGGTTTGTGAGGACTATCAGCACGAGTACCGCATAAGGAAGACATGCAAATACCTTGGCTTTCCTGGTCCTCAGGATATACCAGGTCCTGGTGATCGCATATATGAAAAGGAAATACAAAACCGTCATCGCATTGTGGACAAGGAAATATCCGTATGAGAATAAAGTGATCCTCACCATCCCCGGATCCGAAACAGGATATCTGTTCTTATATACTTCCATGCCAAGGTCGCATACGCAGGAAAGCACGGAAGCGATAAGCTGGTAAATAAAGAGTTTATTTGCCAGACCTTTAGTCATCTTCCTCGCAATGGTTGCATACAGTATTATCAAAAAGATCGGTAATGCAACATAATCAAAATATAAGATCTTTTGCATATGAACCTCCCTCTCTACTCCACACTTGCTTTGAAAACGATCGCTTCTTCCGCAGGGATGGGCTTCGAGAAATAATATCCCTGAATTGTGTCTGCTCCGAACTCACGGAGTCTTTCGTACTGCCACTTATGCTCAACACCCTCAATGATCATCTTCTTGCCAAGATCATGGACAAGCTTGATGACATCGGATATAAACAGATCCTTGCCCTCGACCAGATATGCATCAACAAGCGACTTGTCGAGCTTAATGACATCCACCGGTATATAAGTCAGATATCCGAGTGACGAATATCCCGTTCCGAAATCATCCATAAGGAGCGTGATGCCGAGCTTCTTAAATCTCCTGAAAAGCTCTTCCGCTTCGGCAGATCTTCCGAGGAATATTCCTTCGGTGATCTCTATCTCGATAAGGTCGGCCGGAATATTGTGTTTAACCAAAAGATCTGCCAGGAAGTCCAGATATCCGCTGTCTCCGAGCTGGTTGCTGGAGAAGTTGATGGATACAGGCTTAAGCTCCCTGCCTTCCTCTCTCCATTTAACGAGCTGCTCTATGACGAGCTGTGTCGTGATACGTCCTATTCTCCAGATCCATCCGCTCTTCTCGGCCACAGGTATGAACTTGCCGGGATACATCCCTGGCTCCTTCATACGAACGAGAGCTTCAAATCCGTGAAGTTCAAGAGTGTCACTGTCTATCTGCGGCTGATAGAGCATATAGAATCCGTCATTGTCAAAGGCTTCAAGGAGCTTGCCTCTGATCACATTTTCTTCCTTGGCTCTCGCCTTCATCTCTTCGGCATATACAAATGCGCAGTTCTTGCCGCGAAGCTTAGCTTCCTTCAATGCCATCTCCGCATTGAGGATATGCTGATCGGTACTTGTCTCACCGTCGGATACGGATATACCGAGGCTGGTCGATACTCCAAGCACTTCGTCTCCTACCTTTGCCTGAGTCCTGAATATCTCAAGGAGTATCTCTACTTCAGCCGATGTTGCAGTAAGTTTCCTGTTGGGTATCATTATCAGGAACTCGTCTCCGCCGTATCTGGCAGCAATCCATCCCTCCCTGTCTGCAGTGTCACGGAGCTGTGCCGCTATCTCTATCAGAAGCTCATCGGCCATACTGTGTCCGTATGTCTCATTGATATTATTGAATCCGTCGAGATCAGCCATGATCACGCTGAATTCGGACTTCATCGTGAGATTCTTTCTGAGATATTCCGTGGCGGTTCTTCTGTTCAGGAGATCAAGGAACTCATCATGCTCGGTGCTGTAGATAAGCACCTCCCTCGACTTTTCCAGTATATCCTGTGACTCCTTAAGTTCGGCATTATTTATCCTTCCGACAGCCACCGAGCATCTCGCAGCAATGATAAGGAGCGTGAGTGCCAGAAGTATCACAACCACTACCGGAAGTATATTTCTGTATTTCTCAAGAAATGACTCGGGCCTATTGATAAATACTGCATCCGCAGGAATCTGTGATTCGGAAATACCGTACTTCTCCATCACATTCCAATCTACCCAGGTCCTTGATTCTGTCTGTGTCCCCAGCGGAAATACTGAAGGGTCGGCACCGTTCATTATCTCTATCGCTGTCTGACCGGCCTCATAGGCCTGCGCCTGCATATTGAGAGATACTCCGCCGAATATACCGCTTCCCTCACTGCCCATGTAATTCCTGAAGACAGGAACATGGCAATGCTTGATAATGCTGTCGGTACGATTCTCCAGAGAGTATTGGTTTCCTTCGGAATCCGCATAACTCGTCATAAAGAGCAGGATGTTTCCCTGAGTTATATTCTCGAGTTTAGCCTTGAGTTCCTTATCCGTCATCTCGGCAGTGTTAAGCTCTGAAAATCTCTTTTTGGGGTAGAGCGCAGCGGCCTGATAGAAACCGTTAACATCAGCTGTGCCGGCCGCCGACTCATCATGCATCGCGACATATCCTGACGCATTGGGGAAGAGACTGTTCGCCAGATCCACGGTCTCATTCACAAAGTCACCCTCGAAATATCCCGTCACGCCGGGTTCCTTTACAGCCTTTACCGCGAAATCATAATCATTTATTCCGAAGAATACGATCGGGGCGTTCACTTTAAGTTCATCCCGATTGTCCAGCATGAAGTGAAGCGCGTCATCATCGGCGGTGATCACCGCCTCGTACGCCGAACAGTCACCATATCTGTTTTTGAAAAACTCCCGGAAGTCATCGAGATCCGACTCTTCAGGATGCTTCTTTGCATCCATATAGACGACATCGTAATCGACATCCGCAGGATACAGTGCTTCCTCGAGTCCCTTTTGCTGTTCATCGTATGAAAAATAATTAGGATTGTAGGAACTGATAAACAGCACTCTGTGTGCAGGATTGACCACGCCGACCTCTGTTTCGTTCATAGTTTCCCTGTGCGCGATAAGTCCTGCCAGCATTGCGACCGCAGTGAGTATCAGCGCAAATCCCAGTGTCATGAGCACATTTCTGGTTTTCGACAGAAAATTCTTTCTCTTCAAACTTCCAGATCTCCAAGTATATAATACGAGAACGATCCCGTATCCGTGATATTGCCCGCATCGTCAAAAAGCGTGGTGCGGTAAACTCCAATATGCGTTCCCTGCTTTTCTTTGGATGCCACACATGTGATATATTCCGTGTCCCTGGCCGGGCTTAAGTATCTGATCTGTCCGTCCGTGGTTACCACATTTACTCCATACGCTCTGCATGCGATCCCGCCGGTAACATCCGCCAGTGAATACAGTGCTCCTCCGTGCAGATATCCCATTGGATTTAAGAGCGCATCATCGTACGGCATCCTCATCTTGGCATATCCCTCTCCCACTTCCAGTAGTTCGAGACCCAGCAGACACATATATCTGTTGGTACTGACCATCTTCCTTAATGCGTCCTCCACTTCAGGCCTTATCATCTGCTGCCTCCGGATACTATGATGCTCACCAGATAAAAGGGGGTCTTGCAATCATCCGGCACATCTGCGATCTCAAGCTCAACCGTATGATCGCCGGCTGCGCCTCCCGAGAGTATATCAGCCAGGCAGAGTTTGTCTCCCCAGTCCTCGTCAAAGTTCGCATCGAGTCTTATGGAATTAGCCTTGTCTCCGTCGACATATACATTCGCAACAGGAGCGGGCTTGTTTATCGTCCTTCTGTACTGAAGAGCTATATTGCTCCCGTTTACTATAAACGAGATCTTTGCGCCCTTCTCGGATGAGTACCATCCCTTTTTAAATATATCAGTGATACCGTTTTGTGGCTCACTGTCCGCCGTAAATCCTTCCGTCATCGGCTTTATCGTATTGTTGCGGTATCTCACCGAGTCCTCATATCCGTTTGCGGTCATAGGTGCGGGTATGGTCTCGTCCTCAGGTTTCTCCGACCTCGTTCCTTCTCTCCAAGGCTTAAGGGACTTGCTTATGCTCTCGAGATAATGTGTGATCACGCTTGCCACAAGTCTGTGCCCCTCATCATTGGGATGCAGATCGTCCGGCGTAATGTCACGGTTGTCTATCCTGCCCGACATGATCTCGGGAAGTATGGTCTCTCTCATGCTCACTGCCGGGATGCCATAATGTCTCGCTACGCGTGCGTGAACGGCCTGTGCGCTGGCTCCGTCATCGTATCTGACATTGTGAACGATGAGGAGTGCGGGGCGCTTTTTAGCCGAAAGGATCTTGCGGACGAGTCCCTCATAAGTCTCCAGATAATGATCATTCGCTTCATCGTTTACAGAGTACTCGACTATCATAAAATCAGGCTCATATGAAAGCGCATCATCGGCTACTCTGGCGCATCCGAACTGAGAATCCGTAGCTCCTATCCCGGCATTTACGTACTCGAAGGAAGCCTTGGGAAAGGTCTTTACGAACCAGTCATATACCAGACTCGCGTAGCACTTATCAGGCTCGGATGCCAGACATCCCTGTGTGATCGAGCCTCCGAGGAATGCGATCCTGAACACTTTGTCCGCATTCTCTCCCGCGTTCAATTCAGACATAAGTCTCATGATATCTGCGGGATTACCCTCGTTCGATACTGCCTTGGTATAGGAAATATGATGCTTATTCATGCTTTGTATGCTCTCCTTATAAGTTCTATACACATCCTGCCGTTGTGGTACGGGCACTTCCAGGGCTCAACGATCGGTCTTCCCTTTATGGGCGTTCCGTCCTTGTTTACTTCCCAGAACCACTCCGAACCGTTCCTGTCATCGATCACATAAGTTTTGATAAACTTCCACTGCTCATACGCAGCCTTGATGAATTCCTCAGCTTTTTCCGTATTGCCGGCTTCGGTGAATCTCTGAGCGGCATTTACAAATCCCACTACGGTTTCCGCCTGTACCCACCAGATCCTATGCTCGTTTACCACGCCCTTCTCGCATTCATTGGCAAGGGAATGTCCGTCAAAAGCAACATTAAGAATATTGGTCGACAGGTCTGTCGTGATCCTGCGGATCTTATGCGCAAGCTCGGGATCCCCAATGGCGTCCGCGGTCTCATCATAGAGCCAGGATCCTTCGATATCATGCCCGTAGGAATGAAGGTCTATCAGGCTGTTGTAATATCTGTCGAAAAATACTTCCTGCCTGTGAAGAGTGATATTGTAAATCTTGGATGAGAACACTCCGAGCGCTGCACGAAGCTTCTTCTCGACTTCTTCCGCTTTGTCCGCGTATTCCTTCGAAGCGTCCGCCACACTCTTAAGCGCATTGTAGAGCCCTGTATATCCTTCGACTATATGCAGGAGCGTGTTCATGGTCTTCTCCGCCATGACACCATTCTCGGAAAGCTTCTCATTCGACTCCGGTGCGAAGTTGATCTTTCTCGCTTCGAGATATCCGCCCTTGCTGTCCACACATCTGTACTCGATCAGATCAAAGAGATCTATCGCTCTCTTCAGCGCTTCCTCATCTCCCGTCGCCATGAAATACGCTGAGAGCGCGTATATCGCAAAAGCCTGGTTGTATGTGTGTTTGGTAGTATCAGAGGGATCTCCCTCGTATGTAACAGCCCAGTACACACCGCCGTTTACCTCATCGAAGCATTTGTCCCGGAGGAAAGCATATGCATGCTTTGCTTCATCCAGGATATCCTCCGCGCTGTATCCGTGTCCGGTAAAGTCTCCGTCCTTCAAAAGCCCGTCTTTATACAGCCTGTAAACATTGGAGAAAAACCAGGTGATACGGCTGCCGAGTATGCATCCCTTAACGAAATGTCTGTCTGTTTCCAGATCATAGGACATATATCCGTAATACCCGCCGTAGTCGCTGTCCCTCATATTACGCCAGAAAGGGATGATGCGGCCAAGCAGTTCTTCTTTTGCTTCTATCGTGATCTCAAGTAGTTCTTTTTCCATGTGTAACTCCTTCATAGATCGTACAAAAATCCACCCTCAATTATACCAAAAAAAGAGCGTTTTGTCGCTCTTTTTCGGGCTTTTCTCCGCTATATTATTAACAATGTTTACTCCGTTTCGGGCTTTTTGATCACTATCTCACCGTCGCGCATGGAAATGCTGACTTTGTTATCGGACAGACCGAGTCCGGCTATGAGTTCCGCGGGGATCTGGACTCTGTTCGCACGGTCAAGTATCGCATACTCATCCTGCGTATCCTCGGCTCTCCAGTCGACTCCGCTCTCCTTCAATCTCTCCGCATAACTCTCCTTCAGGATCCTCTCGCTGCTTATCTTGCCGTCTCTAATGGCGACGACACGCCTGACCTTCTTGGAGAGTGCGATATCATGGGTAACTATGAGTATGGTCTGACCATCCTTATTGAGGTCCCTGAACAGATCGAATATCGCATCCGCTGTTGCGGTATCGACACTTCCCGTAGGCTCATCCGCAAGCAGAAGCTTCGGATTATTCGCAAGCGCTATGGCTATAGCGACTCTCTGCTGCTCACCTCCGGACATCATGTTCATGCGGTTATTCTTCTTGTGGCTCATTCCGACGCGCTCTAAGAGCTCGAGAGCCTTCTCTCTCTTATTCTTCCCGCTCGACAGATGCATCGGCATCATGACATTATCGAGCGCAGACAGATATGGCAGGAGGTTTCGGCCGTTATTCTGCCAGACAAAACCCACCGTCTCAAGCTTATATGAGACAAGTTCCTTCTCCGTCATGGTAAAGAGATTCTTGCCGTCAACGAAAAGCTTGCCGGCGCTGGGCTTATCGAGTCCGCCGATCATATTGAGGAAAGTGGATTTGCCGCTTCCGCTGTTTCCGATGATAGCGGTGAGTTCACCTGTTTCCACGGACAGGTCGAGTCCCTGAAGTGCCAGGACCTCGGTCTCTTTGGTCTTATAGATTTTTACCAGGCTCTCGGCCTGTACCATCATTTCAGCCATGCTCTCTATTTCCGTACGAACTTCTTAAGTTCCGATTCTATCAGTCTGCTCACTTCATCGCGCTTATCTTCCTTAGCGAGATAGTATACATAGCTTTCCTTTGCCATCTCGGGAGGCAGACCTCTTCCCACTATCTTGAAATTCACAAACCCTCTGTCCGCATATGCAGCCACATCATCGGCGCTTATAAATGCAGGTCTCTTCATGCTCTCGGCAAGGCAGGGCCTGTCTTTAAGATTATGACAGGTAAAAGGATTACCCGCATCAAATATCAGCTGCGCTCTGGATTCCGCTTCGTAATGATCCTTTCGCCTCGGGCATCCGGGAAAACATATCTCGTTTACAAGTATCTCTATGCGATCTGCCGCAGGCTCCAGAGCCTTTAAGGTTTCTTCGTCATGATTCAGATCATAGTCGAGAACTACCAATTTATAATCCCTCTCCAGTTCCTTTTTGATATCGTCCACGGAAGTGATCCTCTTGGTCGTAGAAGAGATATATTCAAAATCCGGATATGTCTTTTTGAGATATTCCTCAAGAACGGGCTTATTTACCAGGACCTGATTCTTTCCGTTATTTGCGACCTCCATGATCAGATTGCAATATGTATCATATACATGCTTCTCCTCAAGGAGGGAATTCGTCCATGTAAATCTCACAGGAACGCCCGCTCTGTTGTATGTCGATATGACACTCTCCATCACAGACTTCTGCGTCGTTCCAAAAACCGCTCTTCCTCCGTTCCAGATCGCACCGGGGAAAGTTCCGTACACACTTCCCACAGCATAATCATCTCTGAACAGGTCAGGCTTAGTCTTCATCAGGTTGATGATGACCTGATTGAGATTGAAAAACATATAAAACCCGGGCAGATGCCAATAGATCTTCTTATTCTCCATGCTCACTCCTCCGCCTGAGTCTGTGACTGCGATCCCTGCTGCGGCCGGGGTGTTACCATCCTTCCGCTCTCGAGCTCTATGATCCTGTCAGCCGCATCCATGAGGCCTACATCATGTGTGGTCATTAGAACAGTGATGCCCTCGTTATGCGCTATATCCTGAAGCAGCTGAGCGACTGTTGCCGCCATGGCACTGTCGAGCTCCGCAGTAGGCTCATCCGCCAGAAGTATCGCAGGGCTTGGCGAAAGCGCTCTGGCTATGGCGACTCTCTGCTGCTCTCCTCCGGACATCTCGCCGGGATAGTGATCCCTTCTGTTCCAGAGTCCTACTCTCTTTAAGCATTCCTCAACCCTGGCATCTCTTTCCTTACCGGGTCCTATGCCTGCCATTCGCATCGTGAATTCAACATTCTCAAATGCGGTGAGAGGAGGAATGAGCGACACGGACTGGAATACAAATCCGAATCTCTTCCGCCTCAGTTCTTCTCTCTTGTAATCAGGCATTCCCTTAACCGGCTTTCCGTCGATATAGATAGTTCCGGAAGTCGGATCGTCGAGAGTTCCGATAAGATTCATGAGCGTCGTTTTACCTGAACCCGAACGGCCCTTTAATATAACGAATTCCCCCTTTGCTATCTCAGCACTCACATCGCGGAGAGCATAGAAATCCCCGCTCGAAGTCGGATAGCATCTGGATACCGATTCAGCCTTTATTACGATTTCTCTTTTTTCGATCTTCTGATCACTCATCTATCATTCTTCTCCGAGCTTAAGAGCCTTGGTGATATTCATTCCGGCAAGGAGTCCTATGAGCACGATGACGCATACCGCCATGACGACTCCTATCACAATATATATCTTGAGATTATCCGTTGCATTCTCGATCAGTCTCATCGGGATAACCTGCTGAGCCGATGCATATGCCTGCTGTACAATGGGCACGAAGAGTTTCTCCGAGAGCTTTCCTATGCCTATTCCGGCAAGCACTGACAATACGCCGGAGAAGAGCTGCTCTACCAGGAGCATCTGGAACACTTCTTTCTTGTGGAATCCGAATGCTCTAAGGACACCGAATACAAGCTCTCTTTCTCTCACGGAGAGTATCCAATAGATCAGATATCCGATCGCGCAGAGGATGAGCGTTACGACAAATCCCATCGTGAGTACTCCGTTGGTTCCCTGAAGGAGAGGATCCTCCGTCACTTCCTCGGTATCATTCTCAAGGTTTACATACTTGGTAAGTCTGATGTTGTTATCGTTTATCCATTCTTTGACATCATCCGAGGTATATCCGTCCTTCATACCGATCCAGACTTCATAGGGCTTAACACCCCATTTGCGCTTCAGATAATCGTAGTGTGTTACAACGAGATATCTGTCCGCTGTAAATGCATTTCCGTCCGCTCCGACTTCAGTTGCTTTAGGACTGTATCCCGGGAAATAATCTATGAATCCGACTACAGTTCCCTTTATCTGGCTGCCGAGCGAGCAACTGAAATAGATAGAGTCTCCCTCTGCTATACCGTCCTTATCGCGGAAATTGGATGATAAGAGAACACCGTCAGGTACGACAGCAAGCTTATTAAGATAAGCATAATAATGCTCCTGAGTAAGGTCTCGCCTCAGGGAAGTCAGCTGTCCGAACTCCTTGGTGTGGATACCGTATACGGTGACTTTA
>ODAI014156492.1_pt1 | contig 11316 bp, 12 predicted proteins | sample 1539321 | NCBI WGS metagenome assembly ODAI01 (sample SAMN02144231, study PRJEB22623) | gut metagenome | biome: sheep rumen | host: Ovis aries | place: New Zealand
AGCCATTAAAATAGTTGTTACTATTAACAACCAGTCTATTTTCAAAAGCAAACATAATAACATTAATATAAATTCTATTGTAATAATCACTTTCATTATAATATCTTTTTTCATGTTTTTTCCTCCTTCTTTAAATATTTATATTATTATTTATTTTCTTTTACTAATTATAAAATAGCTCATAAGATATATTAAAGTACCTATTCCAACAAATGCTGTTAATATCATTCCTTCTTTTTCTAATCCTAATAAATATAGAACAATACCAGCTATTGCAGCAATTACAGTGGTTATTCTGAAAGTAATTCCACTTGCTTCGTTATTTATTGCAATTAATCTTTCATCTTGTAATTTATTAACCATCTCTTGGCCTTTATCAGCACCAGATATTGCATATATAGTTTTAATAAAAATAAACATTCCAACTACAATTAAACCACTAGAAACGCCAGTAATATAATCTATCTTATTCTCATTAAATACATTTTTAAATATAAGTGTAGAAAATAAGATAACAATCCCCAGTAGTATTACTATAACCGAAGCCATAATCTTCTTTTTAATCTCTTTATTCATAACTTATTCCTCCTCACAAAAAAATACCTCTTCAATTGATTTATTAAAGTGCCTAGAAATTTTAAATGCTAAAATAATTGATGGGTTATATTTTCCCTTTTCTATTGAGATTATAGTTTGTCTAGAAACGCCAACACAATGTGCTAATTCTTCTTGTTTTTCATTTCTTGATTTTCTTAATTCTTCAACCAAATTTTTCAAACTATCACTATCCTTTTTAATGTAATGTTACATTTACTTGATTATATTTCTTTTTTCATCGAATGTCAAGTTTGTTTGACATCTTTATAAAAAAACAGAAAATAATATAATAAAACTAAAAATTTATGAAATAATTTTTCAATTGTCTTGACAACTTATAATTATTTGTGGTAATATTAATTTTGTAATGCGGATGTGGCGGAATTGGCAGACGCGCTGGTCTTAGGAACCAGTGTCAACGACGTGGGGGTTCAAGTCCCTTCATCCGCACCATAGGAAGTTTTCGTCGAACTTTTTGAATCACTTGAAACCAGCGAGTTTTGAGATTAGAAAATTGACGAACACAAAAATCGAAAGATCAATTCGTAAGAATTGGTCTTTTTTGTATGCGTAATTTTCTCTATTAGGAAACATTTTATCACACAAAAGGCCTAAAAATATTGAATTTAGGAGGTTTTTTTGGTATGATGCACATAATTAAGAAAAAAATCATAATGACAGAAGAATTAAAATCCAAAATAACTTGGGCTTGCAGTTTCAATAATACTAAACCAAAGATAATGGAAGGAAATCTTCGAATTGTTGAGCGTACGAATTTAGCGTATGTAGAGCCTCATAGAGTTATTATTAAGGACAAGTTGTATCTTTTCTTTAATGATGTAAGCTACTTCTATGTTGGTAATCTAGCTCAAAAAATTCCAATTTCCAGATTAAGTGATTATATTTCAGTTAGCTGATGTCAAACCGTTTTATTTATGATTTTCATTTTTAGACAATAACGAATATATTAGGTGTCAGTTTAGCTGAAAATGGGCTAATCTAACGCCTATTTTGATGTAATAAAAACAAATGAGAATTATTTTATAAAACACTTAATTTAAGAAGGAGGAATTTGTATTATGGAAGACAAGAAAATGGCTGGTATTTATATTCGTGTTAGTACAGAAGATCAAGCTAGAGAACGGGTTTAGCTTAGGTGAACAACAAGAAAAGTTAGAACAATTGTGTAAATATAAGGATTATACTGTATTTAAAGTCTACAAAGATGCTGGTATATCAGCAAAAGATATGAAACATAGACCTGCTTTTCAGCAGATGTTAGAAGATATGAGAAGTGGCAAAATTAACTATATTGTAGCATATAAGTTAGACAGAGTAACTCGTTCTGTAAGAGATTTAGAAGTGCTTATATTTGAACTTGAAGAACATCATTGCTACCTAGTATGTGACCGAGATGATGTTAATACATCTACTGCAAATGGTAGATTTTTTGTAAGAATGTTAACCGTCTTATCCCAATTAGAAATTGAAATAGTATCTGAAAGAACTAAATTTGGATTAACAGGTGCTATTAAATCTGGACATATTCCAGGTACTTGTCCACTTGGTTATACACGAGATAATAGTAAGAAAATGATTATAGATGAAACTACAAAAGACATTATAATACGCATATTCAACATGTATATTGAGGGTAAAAGTTATCAAACAATAGCTAATATTTTAAACGAAGACAAGGTTTTATCACCTAAAAAATGGAACGATTCAAAAATTGAAAAGATAATCAATAACAAAATATATATGGGCGATTTTGAAAGATTTAAAAGAGTTGCAAAAGACCAAGGAATTGAGCCCATTATATATGCAGATGTTGTTGAACCCATCATTACGAGAACAATGTTTGAAGAAGCTCAAAGGCAAAAAGAAATTAATCAAAGAGCCTTTTGTAGAGATAGAGTTTACATCTTTATGCAGAAGCTTATATGCCCTAAATGTGGCAAAATAATGACCTGTAAAGGTGCTGGTGGCACAAAGAAAAAGTACATGTATTATCATTGTGAAGAAGATAGTTTGTACTTTAGAGAAGACTTAATTGAGAAAGATTTAATGCCTTTTATTATGAATTTAGTTGAATATGATATGACCGTTAAAAAGTATTTCTTCCCTGTTTTAGCTGATAAAAAGGTAAAAGATACTTCTAAACTAGATAAAGAAATATCAAGTTTAAAGGCTCAAAAGAATAGAATTAAAGACGCATATTTAAAGGGTATTGTTGAAGTTGAAGACTTTTCTGAAGATTATAAGGCAATTGAAAACAAGTTAAATTTATTAGTACAGAAAAGAATTGAGTCAATAGACTTTAATAAACAGTCCTTCTCTCCTCAAAAGCTCATGGCTGATAGAGATGTTGCAAAGGAAAAATTGATACGTTCAAACAGATTAACAGACGTTTTAATGGAAGAATGGAATGCTAAAAACAAGGAAGAAAAGCAAGAATTTATTTCTAAATTTATTGAAAATATGACACTTGAAAGAGTCGGAAAAGAACATTTTGATATTAAAAATATAAACTTGAGAAGTAACTTTTTGGAACAAATATATAAACTTATGGAGAACGGAATGTTTGATGTTATGGTACCAACCGAGAACAATAATGGTTCTGTTCCTGCAACTTTATTGATGGATAAAAAAGATTTAAAGGAGTATTTAGATAGACTAAATGATTATTATGAAGTTTCATATTATGAACTTTATAACTTAGATAATGTACCTGAAAATGGCTATAAAAAGAAGTTTATTACTACTGATAAAACAAATGAAAACGGCGAAAAACTTTTTAAATTGGTTGAATTAGTAACTGATAATAAAACTTTTCCAATCAAAAAGAATAATAGAATTGTTGGTGCTATTCGTATTAAAGAGAAAGAAAAAAGTAATTAAAAATGTACCTAAAAAATCATTTTTTTATCTTTTAATGTACCTTTAAATATTAAATTATAGTGTTAAAAATTAATTTTTGCCACTTAATATTTATTATTTTTTTGCAGTAGCAAGCAATGAATTTGTTCACATACATAAATGTATTTTGAAAAATTCTGTCTTTTGGGATTACATCCCAAACCCTTTATAAAAATTTTTAAAAAATTATAAAAAGTAAAATTATGATTTAAAAAAACGGGGGCATTTTTCATTCAAAATATAAATGAGCCGATTTCTCGACTCAAAATTGTTTTTATATAATGAAAAAGCACCCTAATGGAAGGTGCTTTTTGGAAAACCTCACTGTATATGACAAGAGGTTATGGTTTCTTTTGAATAGTCCATTGATTATAACGCTCATCTTTTTCTACTTCATACCTTGAAGAACTAGAAAAATGATTAAACCAACATTCATTTCTCGTCAAATCACGCATACTGCTATGTTCAAATGCTATATCTAATAGAGTTTCAAACATGTCATTATTCAGATTTCCGTTATCCAACAAAAAAAGTATCATATTAGTGTGTGTCGGTGGCATTACTGTTGGTTTTCTCAATCTAGAAGTATATTTTTCTTTTATTGTTGACACAATAAAATTACAGATAATTTCCAGATTTTTTTCAGATAAACTCTGTGAAGAAATAATCATTCTAATTACTTCTCCTGGCGTTTTACTCTTTTTCTTATTGTTAGCCCAACAATACATAAGTTGCGTAATTGCCCTTACTTCATCCTTCGCCGTGTGATTAATAATCAATTCACCCAATTCATACAGCTCCTCTTTACTAAGATTACCTAACATATCAATAGGGCTATCTGTATTGTTTTCTGCAATAGGTTCATACTTTTCAAGACGAAGTTTCAGTTCAGCATTTTCTGTCCGCAGGGTTTCGAGTTCTTCGTTGAGCTTATCAAGCATTTCCTTGATTTCATTAATATTGTTCATAGTGTACCTCCTGTATACATATATGGTTTTCAATGTGCCACTCTAATGAGTGTATGGCGAGACTCTCCCGCCTATACTATAAATTATACCACATTATGTTAATTTTTTCAACAAAATGCCTTTTAATACCCTATTTTTATTGAAAAATTGATATTCTAATGATATAATCCTTTTAATTATTTTTTGACAATAGAATAAATAATCGAAGTTTAAATAAAAGAATTAAATGTAATAGTCAAAAGTAAAATATAATTCAAGGAGTGATGTATCAATGTATGAAATTACAAACCAAAATGAAGAAGTTTTTGGAGACTATTACAACAGAATAAATACTCTTATTCTAAAAACTAAACGAAAAGTAGTGCAAAATATTAATTATGAAATGGTAGAATTATATTATCAAATCGGCTCTACAATAAATGAGCTAATTGAAAATTACCATCTTGAAGCATCTCAAAATCAAATATTTGCTTCATTTTCAAAAAAATTAACTGAACAATTTGGACAAGGCTTTAGCGTACCAAATTTAAAGAAAATGAAGAAATTTTATTTGACCTATAAAGGTGGTTCCACACTGTGGAACCAGTTAAGTTGGAGCCATAACCGTTTAATAATGAATATCTCCAATGAAGAAAAAAGAAACTTCTATCTAGAGGAATCAATAAAAGCTAATTGGAGTGTCAGACAATTAGAAAGGCAAATTAACAGCTTCTATTACGAAAGATTGCTTTCAACTAGTGAAGAAAACAAAGCTGATGTAGCAAATGAAATTAATACTTTAGAAAGAAAAGAAAAAATACAGGATTTTATAAAGGATCCATATATACTGGAATTTCTTGATATAAAAAATCGTAGGTTTCTTGAAAAAGATTTAGAATCAAATTTGTTAGAGCATATTTCTGAATTTTTACTTGAGCTTGGAAGAGGCTTTTCTTTTGTATCTAGACAAAAAAGAATTGATGTTGATGGGGATAATTTTTATATAGATTTAGTATTTTACAATTATGTTTTAAAATGCTTTGTATTAATTGATTTAAAGCTAGATAAATTAACTCATCAGGATATTGGACAAATGGACTTTTATGTTAGGTATTATGATAATGAGATTAAAACTGAAGAGGATAATCCAACCATAGGTATTATTTTATGTTCTGATAAAAAAGATACAATAGTTAAATATTCAGTTCTAAATGATAACAAAAATTTATTCGCGTCAAAATATCAATTATATTTACCTACTGAAGAAGAATTAGTTTCAGAAATTGAAAAACAAAAAGCAGAATTTGAAGATAATAAGTAGAATTGGTTCCACACTGTGGAACCAGCAGAAAGGAGAAGAAAATGACTTTAAGAAATATTTTATATGCAGATAATAATGCACTAAATAATTATGTATCACAAATTGATGGATATACTTATGAAGAAGCAACAATAGTTAATAGTAGTAATAAAGACAAAGGTGGAAAAGCTGGTTTTGAAGTTGCAAATTTCAATTTTGAAGGAAATTTAAGCAGAGAAAGTATAGAATCATCTACTAAAACTGCTAAAATTACAGAAGCAAGCAAATTAGACAAAATTATAAAATATCTTGATAGCGAAAAAGAATTAAAATATTATGAATCAATTGAAGAACCCAACTGGGATGATATATGTAGAGACGACTTTTTGGAAGTTTTGGTTACTCCTAGATTTTCAAAAATGGAGGAATTATCACATACGGCTAAAAATATAAAAAATCTTGTAAGTACTTTTCAGCCCTTTATGGATAACAAAATGTTAGATTCTAAAACTGAAGATGCTTTAAATGGATTTGAATCCTTATCAAAAATAAACGGTGAAAATTCAATTACTTGTGTTTTTAATTTTGATAATAATAAATATCCATTAATTGGATATTTAGATGAAAACTATTTGAAAATATCAAGAGAAAAGTTTATTTCGCAATGTTATATGTTATGTAAGGTACAGAGAAAAATCCAAAAAGGTGAAAGTATTGAATTAGATGAGATATTTGAAAACTTTAAATCACTTGCCCTAAATCGAGAACAAAGAAGAAATATGCCAAAAGATTTATCTAACCCAGAAATGTTAAAAGATAAAATAAAAGGACCTGCTTTTGTAGTTATTCCTATTGCAATATACCAATAAAAAAGTACTTGCATATTTTATAATCTTATGTTAAATTAAAATCATCAATCACGTGTGAACAGATTTGCAGAAATCTGCAAACACCTGATATAACTAAATTACGAATTGATAAGTAAAAACGGTAACCTGTCCACTCTTTCGAATACGTCCTGTGCACAGGCACCAAAAAGAAGTTATCGAACCGATAACTTCTTTTTTTATTTTCTTAATTTATAAATTCTTCCATATAACCCTACAACAATAAACTTCAAAAACTGTCCAACAAATAAAGCAAACACAGCACCTTTCCAATCTGCAATTGCACCAACTAAAACAGCAAAAATTGCATATAATATACTTCCCACAAGCGACTTCAACGATCCCATACTACTTCTATATTCATCTTTATACAAACTTTGTGAAATATCATTTTTAGCGACATCTGTTGGAAATACTGAATTTGTAACCATTATAAATGGAGAGAATATATTATTCATCAGCAAGCTTACCCAATTTGATACAATGCTAAATACATTGGAAAAAATAATTAATTTCTCATTTACCCATTTCTTTAGTATCTTTCCACTAAACCAACTTCCAAAAAAGGCTCCAATATTAGCTAAAATCCCTGGTATTCCAACAGCCCATATAGGCCATACCATTTTATAAAACTCACTTCTAAATTGAAATGTTGCCTCTCCTATCCCATCTGAAATTCCATCTGCTATAATTTGTCTTTTTAAAACCTTGTTTTTCTTCACTAGTTTTACTACATTCTTCACTTGTGAAAAGACGTTTTCATCTTCATTTGAATATCTTGTTACATCTTTCAATCTAAGTGATAAAATCACTTCAAAAATCCTTGGAATTACTGAAATAATCATCAGCATCCTTATTGATGTAAAATATGCTACAACCGCTCCTAGCACTGTACTTAATATTCCTGCCATATAATACATTGAATTCGTTTTGCCTAAATAATGCTTATACTCACTCTCTTTTCCCTCTTCTTTTAATGTATCGTATATAAAAGCATTGTTATTTCCGCTAAAAAACGCTCTTTCTAATCCTTCAAAAATCGCTGCAAATATTAATCCTACATATGAACCAGTTACAGCAAGAATTACTGCATATATTAATGAATTAATACATCCCATAATAACTGTGTTTTTTCTCCCAATTTTATCTGCAATTATTCCTGTTGGAAATTCGAAAATTGCACTTGCTATCATTGTTATACTAAATATGCTCATTCCTAACATCATTGAATTTGATATTTGTGAATAGTATATTATTGCAAATGCACCATATAGTTTGAAGTCCATCAAAAGGTTTAATAGTCCCATTGTTCTTATATTGGTTTTTACAACATTTTTCTCTTTGGTGTTTCCGTCTTTTTTTAAATATTCTTTCATTCTCAGTTCTCCTTATTTTTGATTTATTTAGTTATTCCGCTCCTATAAGTGATTTCAAATCAAAAATATATAACCTCAAATGTTTTTATTTAACACTGAATGTTTTAATATTTCTTAATTTAAAACCACTCTCATGTTACTTTTAATCATAATTATCACTCCTTTCGTGTATGTATTTATGATACTATGTTTTTATGTAAATGTCAATTTTGCAAATTAAATATTATAAGTTTATTAGGATAAAAACAGAAGCTATCAACTCTGATAGCTTCTGTTTTAGGTCATTCATTATAATCACTCTCAACAGCAATTTTACTAATAGCCTTCCAACCTGCAGATTTTAAAAACCTTTCGTATTCCCTATTGTCTATTGGATGTTCCCAAGCTTTCAGTTCCTCTGCTTTTTGACTAGATGAACCGCGAGTCATAATATAGACTCCTGTGACAAACCAAATAGTTATTCCTGTAAATATCAATATCCATGCAATCATATGCTTCCTCCTTTTAGTAAGAATCTAGCTAAAAGTTCTGAACATTCTCTATACCAAGATAATTCCTAAGCAAAAAGAAAAATGCATACACATTATATTCGGAACCAATTTCAATAGTAAACTGAGAATGATCCTGTTCGTAGCTGCCATAGATTTTGTCTTCGGGAAATCCTTCACAACAATAACGATTTACAACTTTCTTTGAATCAAAAAGTCCCATAAAGTCAAAATCCAATGGTTTTTCAGACTTCACAGAAATCTTCCAGTCATAAATATTGCACCTAAGCACAAACTCTATGCCAAGGTCTTCACGGGTAATCTGAAATACAGGTAACTTTACTGATTTAGAATAATGATGAGAAATTACCATAGGTTCATCATGTTCATCCCAGCCCAAATCCGCAAAAACCAACCTATCGGAGATTACATCCCGAACAAAGCAAACTTGTTCACCCTGTGCTTTTCGATAAATAAGTGTCTCTCTTGGTTCATTTACCCGTATCCATGCCGTAACATCAACAGGTAAATTCTTGTCGTAGTAATCCTGCAAATATGAAAGAACAGCCGCATCTGTATAACCAAGATCTTTTTCATAATCATCAGGATTAAAATCCTTAACATACTTCTTCATGTCTTCAAGGATTGCGTAGTGTACTTTTCTTTTCATTATGATTTCCTCCTAAATTATTAGGTTTTTAAGTGAAGCTCTCACTTGTTATTACGGTTTTGTTAGCACCTGACCTTTACTAACGCCTACTATATCAACTGGTACTTGACCAGATTAAAAATTTTAATGGTTAAATAATACCATGTTTTTATGTAAATGTCAATTTTTCATTACTGTTTATGTTTCTCCAAATACTCCTCAATTTTTTCAACATAAGGCATATCCTTTGGTGCATTTCTCTTTTTCTTAAACTCTAATATTCTTTTTAACACCTCAACCTGATATCCATCAACAACTTCATATGTAAATTCTTCCTTTGGATTAGGTATAATTTCAATAATATCTGAAATACTATAAAATCCACACTTATTTTTCTCCGTAAGATTATACTCTTCCTTTAGTCTTTCAAACAATTCCTCAGATACACACAAATCCAAATCGGCAGTTGTATCTTTTATTCCAAACATAACCAAGCTTCCTCCGCCCAAAATGTAATATTCTTCTTTAGGTAAATTTAAACTTTCCACTAATTTTAAAAGTTCTTCTTTATTCATTTATATTTCTCTCCTTTAACCAATCCAATAAAAATTCAAATTCCTCATAATGATTCATGAAAAACTTATCTTCTTTCATTAATTCATTAATTTCTTCAGCAGAAAACCAATGCACTGAAGCAACCTCTTCTTCTTGAAGCTTTAATTCTTCAATATTAGGTATATCCATCTTTATATAATAATCATCCCAAAATACTTTTTCAGAATCTGACCTTCCACCATAGTATAGTACTAAATCTTGAGGATTTACATCTACTCCTATTTCTTCCTTTATTTCTGTAATTATACCTTGAAGGCTTGTTTCTCCTGATTTTGGATGTCCACCGGTTGTGGCATATTTGCCATTTTTTCTTTCACTTCTTTTTTGTATCAAAAATTTTCCTTCTGAATTCTGTATAAAAACTAAAACTACATTTATGTATTTCCCTTCAGGAATTTCCTCTCCCTTGTATATTGTCTCTCCTGTTAAATTTCTATTTTTATCATATAAATCTCTTTTTTCAATCTCACCCATCTCGCTATACTCCTTCTACGTTCCCCTGTTTTAAAAAATTAAAATTATCTACATCCAAATTTTAATTCAACAAATCCGATTTTTCTCCAATATAAAATACATCCAATTTGCTCATAGCTCTTGTAATTGTAACATATAATAACTTAATATCCAAGCTACTATTAGTATATTTTTCATTGTTAGCATTTGCAATAATTACACAATCAAACTCTAATCCTTTTGCTAGATATGATGGAACAATTGAAATTCCGGCATTATATTCCGAGTCTTTACCTTGAATTAATTTTACATCATTTCTTATTTTGCTAAGATTCTTCTGAAGTTCCTTACATTCACTCATATCTTTTCCAATGATTGCTATTGATTTGTAATTATTATCAAGATACTCATTAATCCTCTCATTTACCGCTTCTACTAGATCTTTCATATTCTCTTTTTTCTGAATATTAATTGAGTCTTTCCTATCAATAACTGGTTCTCCTAGCACAATAAATTCTTTTTCATAATCTGGCAATTTGCTTATTACCGAATTTGCAACATCCATTATTTCCTTTGTTGTTCTGTATGTTTTCTTCAAAGTCGTATATGTCGCATCAACATCTGAAAACTCAACATCTATAAATCTTTGCCAGTTCTCAATTCCTCTGTAATAATGAACCCCTTGGGCTATATCTCCTAAAATTGTCATTGAATTACTATTTAAAATTGTTTTCAAAACATCAAACTGAAACTCTCCATAATCCTGCGCCTCATCTATTACAACATGCTTCACTCTTGCCTTTTCTTTTATTCCATTGATTTTATATTGAAGATACATAAGTGGTGCCAAATCTTCGAAAGCTATTTCGTTCTTGCTTAGATTTTCAAGAGTTGATTGTCTTAGATATTCGATTACATCAACTGATACCATATTCAACTGTCTCATATTCAAATAATTACTCAAAAATTCTCCATAATAATCCAAACAACTCTTATTAGGCATTTTCTTCAAATATTCTTTAACTATCTTCTTATAATCTTTCTCAATCAGCTTAATCTCTTTTTCAAAGTGCTCATAAACCTCA
>ODAI010999469.1_pt1 | contig 11315 bp, 13 predicted proteins | sample 1539321 | NCBI WGS metagenome assembly ODAI01 (sample SAMN02144231, study PRJEB22623) | gut metagenome | biome: sheep rumen | host: Ovis aries | place: New Zealand
ATGCTGAGATACTGTACTGTCAGTACAACATAATACATATCATCACCCCAAATTTAACGTTTTCCGTTATCAGCAAGATCCCCAAATCCGATCATTCGGATATACCATAAATTCAACACTATATAAACCCATAGATCATTTCATATTTAATTATACTATACCACTCACGAAATGTCAATAACACAAAAAATTAAAAAAACAGACACATCTATCGTATAACGCAGAAGTGTCTGTACTTTTTTATCATGCCCAGGGATCAGTTGACTCGGGAGGACGTATACCTGCCAGCAAAAACTGCTCCCACAGATACCACTTGCCGTCCTTTGCAAGCCTCAGCTGTACTGCACGCGGACTGTCAGCACCACCCGACTGCAAATACAGCTTGGCATAACCGCTCTCCTGATATGAATAGGGATTTTCACTGACCCTGACCGTATAAGGCTGTGACGGCTTATAATCATTAGCAGGTGAAGCACCGCTGAAATAACTCCGCGGAACATAGTCAGCATCCATGAACCTGTCACGCAGGAACTGCTGTTCATAGGTTGAAAGAGGCTGAGGTCCTTTGAGAAAATTCAGCATCTGTATACAGGTATCCTTGTCCGTGGGATAAAAACACAGCGCAAGTACTGTCAGTGCTGCTGTCTTGAACGGGTCATCCATAGCAGCCTGCGGCAGTGCTGTGAACTCTGCAAAATTATCGGGCAGCTTTGTAAAAACAATATCTTCTGTCCTGTTGCCTGAACTCTGCTGCGCATTCTGTACTGCGGGCGAACCAATATTGTCAAAAATCCCCATTCTCGTGACCTCCTCTACTCTATCACTGTGCCATAACGTGATACCTTATGGATACAGGTGCATCCAGTCTGAACCATGTATTCTTGTCGAACCTGTCTGTATGGTCTATTGAAATATGCGCTATGCTGTATTCCTTTATCAGGAATTTCACCTTGATATCGGGCTGTTCACATACTGATATATTCGTGAATCCCAGTGCACGCAGTTCATCTATCACAGTGCGGTAATCCCTGCCGCTGTAGCCTACGCTGGAATAAGGCACACAAACCTCATTCGGGTGAGCTGCCTTTTCTTCCTCTGCCGAAAGCGGTACATAAGCAGTTATCACCCAAGCCGTATCTGCAGGAAGCCATTCGCCTTTCTTTATGTCTGTCCTGCCGTTGGCTGTAATAGATATTACACCGTTCACAGGCACACCTGCCTTAAATTCGGCAGAACGCACTATCGTAACATTCGTAAATCCTGCAGCCCTCAGCTCGTCAGCTGTCTTTGAAGCATCTTTCTTTATATAGCTGCCTGCATTCTCGTTCATGGGAACATTACCGTGAACGGCACTTCCCTCTTCCTCATCAAGATACTTGATTATACTCTTGAATTCATTTGTCTTGCACCACTCGTTACATTCGTATGCACGCACCGCATTGAGGGGGTGGCTCCTTGCGGAGAACATCATGAATTCCAGCGTCTTGTTGAATGCCGAGCCGCTGACCATATCTCGGTACTCCTTAGCCTGCTCCAGAAAAGCCTCGGTATTTGCCTGTACGGGAGAATCCTTCTCACAGCCTGCAAGCCTCATGCACACCTCTACAACACTGTCACCCGAACCGCCGCAGACTGCAGCAGCCCTGTCCGCAGAAAACTCACTGCACCTCATCCAGTAATAGAAAGCCATCTGCAAAGGGGCAGTCAACAGCGGTGAAAGTCCCAGCAATCCTGCCGAGCCGCCCAGTATCATCCTGCCCATTGTAGAATACAGCACATGATGACAAGCTATATGTCCGCACTCATGTGCCAGCACCGAGGGTATAAGTTCATGGGGCAGCGAAGCCACCAGCCCCGTTGTCATCACTATGAAAGGATCGTTCTCCCCGGAAGTATAAGCATTCGGATAAGGGTCAGTGGTCATAAAAAGCTCGGGCACCTTTATACCCAGACGCTTGCATATAGGTTTTAGCATCTCATAGTACTCAGGCATCTGCTTTTCGCTTATCCTTACAAGCGTAGACATATTCATCAGCTTGAACTGCTTTTCATTCCATATCTTCATGAAACCTCTCAGCAGCGGAGTAAAGCCGGGAATAGCTTTCAGGGCATTTAGCGCAGTGCGATCAGATTCATGGATAAAAAGGTCGGGATTAACAGACATTTTTGTCACCTCATATTTCTTTAGTCTTTTTTTCTTAACACAGGGCACAGCATCTGCCGTAAACCCTTTAGATCATTATAGCACATCACAACAAAATATGCAATAGTTATTAATAGAATTTGTTTATTGTGTTTCAAGACTTCAATCATGAGCGTAAACTGCCAAGGAAGTGAGCTTTTGGTCAAGCTTTTCGCGAAAAGCTTGCGGGAGTTTGAGGGCAGAGCCCTCAATCACCAAGGCAAGGAACCAAAATGCAAAGCAAGGCAATAAGAGCAAAACAAACTTCCGACCATGTCAAAAAGCGCGGGCAATACCAATAATACGAGCGTGTGCGACCGTATAGCCCCTCACAAACAATCCGCGTAAATATTGCCCGCGCACGCCGTCAAACAGCGACAGCGTCTTTGACGGCTCGACCCGAACGAAGAGAGGGACGAAAACTCACAAACCAATGTTCCCAAATCAAACCATCGACCAGCCCAACAAACTTCGCCACCAATTTAAAACATCTATCTGTTACATGAACAGCAAAAGTGTGGAACGCTTATCTGACGTACTGCGGTATCAGGTCGCCCCTTGCGGGTCGAGAAATCAACGAGCTGTCGCCGTTGATTTCGGGCGCGGCAATATCTCCGCACATAGTAAGAGCGTGGACGTTTGTTTTGTCCACGCTCGATGCTTTTATTGCCGCGCCTGTTTGGTCGGGAGTTTGCTGTGCTATTTATGGCGTTGTTGCCTCGTCGCTTTTGCGCCTTGACCGAGAGGCTCTGCCTCTCGAGCTCTCCGCAAGCCTGCTAGCGCGAGGCTTGACCGCGCGCTTTGTTTCCTTGGCATTCTATCCTTTGTACTGCTTTATCCTCTGTACTGCTTTGCCTGTCATTTATCGAATGACGGATTGAATGCATAAAGATTCTTGCTGTCCAGCATATCCGTCACTATCCTCAGACACTCGCCAAAACGCTGATAATGAACTATCTCCCTCTCTCTCAGGTACTTTATCGGGTCGCGCACATCAGGGTCATCGGTCAGCCGCAAGATGTTATCGTAGGTCGTGCGCGCTTTCTGCTCAGCCGCCATATCTTCATTAAGGTCGGTTATCGGATCACCCTTGCTCTGAAAATAATCCGCCGAGAACGGCACACCCGATGCCGCAACAGGGTATATGCCCGTGGTGTGATCTACAAAATAAGTGTCAAACCCGCTCTCCTTTATCTCTTTCATCGAAAGCCCGCGGGTCAGCTGATAGAGTATTGCACTTATCATCTCCATGTGCGCCAGTTCTTCAGTACCGATATCTGTCAGCATTGCCTGAACTTCCCTTGTGGGCGCAGAATATCTCTGACTGAGATACCTCAGCGATGCACCGAGCTCACCGTCGGGACCTCCCAGCTGGCTTACTATGACCTTAGCCAGCGCAGGATCGGGATTTTTTATATTTACGGGATACTGCAATTTCTTCTCATACATCCACATCAGTTCTCACCTCTCTCCCATGGAAAAGGCATCATGACCCATTCCCACTTATTCGTACCCTCCGAACTTTCCGCTGTCAGGGGACCGTACTTCTCGTTATATTCCTTTTCAAGCTTCTCTTTTTCAGCCTTGTGCTTTCTGTAATATTCCAGCCCCATCTTGCAGGTGGGATGACTGTCCAGGTAAAGAACAGCTTCCGTCAGTGCAAAGCTATTCTGCTGGATCCTCCGCATCAGCTTCTGCTTATCATTCAGTACGGGCATTCTTCACAGCCTCCTCTCCGATGAAAGGTTTGTCAAGACACGGGAATACTGTCCCGCGTGAAAGTGCCACATCATCCTCATAGGGCTCGATCCATGGCTGAAATGGCACATAAGCCATAGCAAAGGAAAGCTTCTTAGGCAAAGTGCTCTCCTTTGCATTACAGCACCTGCTTTCAGTGGCACTGTCATTATCAAATATCCTTTCCAGGATATTTTTCTCGTTATTCTCCAATCATATCATCTCCATTTCTTTTCAGGGAACTTATCAGTCCCTCTGATGTCATATTATGCAGATAACTTTCACAGTGACACAGTCTGCATACTGCTGCATACCGTATTATGACAAAATTCCCGTTTCGCCTATGATATCATTATTATACAAAGTATGCCGCGCATACAGTTTGTACGCACGGCACTTACAGTAAAATGTACAGAACCCGCAACACCCATAAAGATCCTGTGTGTATCGGGCATAGGGATAAACGACCCATTATCTGTATATCAAAAAGGAGGACTGTTAAATTGATACAAATCAAAACCTGCGGCAGCCTGACTATCGCTCGGCTGTCAGGAGAACTCGATCACCATTCCGCAAGAATGATGCGCACCGAGATCGACCGCGAATTATCAGAAAAACACCCCACAAGGCTCGTACTTGACTTCTCAGCCGTCACTTTCATGGACAGCTCCGGCATCGGGCTTATTATGGGCAGATACAAGATAATGAACGGGTACGGCGGTAATATCATCATCGCCGCACCGCCTGCCTACATAAAAAAAGTACTTCACCTTGCAGGCATAGACCGTCTTGCAGCGATCACCGATAATTTCACAGAAAAGGAGGCAGATGATATTGAGCAGACCACCCCTCAGACCACTTAATGAAATGACCGTCACTTTCCCTGCCCTCTCGGAAAATGAACGCTTTGCACGTCTTGCAGTCAGCGGTTTTCTATCTCAGCTGGATCCGAATATATCCGAGCTTTCAGATATAAAGACAGCAGTATCAGAGGCTGTCACCAATGCCATAGTTCACGGCTACCGTGATGAACCCGGAGAAGTCATACTGCAGGTCCGTATATTCAGCGGCGGACGAATAGTGATAAAGATACAGGACAGAGGCTGCGGTATGGAGGATATAGCCAAAGCCATGACACCGCTTTATACCACTTCTCCCGAAGACGACCGCGCAGGACTGGGATTCACCATAATGGAAACATTTATGGAGAAGGTGAAAGTTAAAAGCAGACAGGGCAAGGGCACTACCGTACAGCTTGAACGCACCATACAAGGTAAAAAACGCCTATGAGCCGCGATGAAAGCACTCGCCCCGAAGACAACCTCGGGCTTGTTCACCTGTGCGCCAACCGTTTCCGCGGACGTGGGATAGAATACGATGATCTTTACGGAGCAGGCTGCATGGGACTTGTAAAAGCCTCCCGAGCCTTTGATGCAAGCCGCGGAGTAAAGTTCTCCACCTATGCGGTACCTGTTATCCTCGGTGAGATAAAGCGGCTATTCCGTGACGGAGGTACAGTCAAGGTGTCACGCAGCCTGAAGGAGCTTTCGCTGAAGATAACCCGCGCATCACAGACCTTTGCTCACAAAAACGGCAGAGAACCTACTGTATCCGAGCTTTCTGATATAACAGGCGCTGATCCCGATGATGTGATCGAAGCCCTGAATGCCTCTCAGCCCACAGTAAGCCTTACTATCGGGGACGAGGACGGAGAAAGTCAGACCGATCTGCCCACAGAACCTCCCGACGAAGATATCACCGACAGGCTTGCACTCAGGCAGGTACTATCCGAACTTTCTGCCGATGACAGAAAACTCATTGATCTGCGCTATTTCAAAGGCATGACACAAACAGCAGCAGCCGAAAAACTCGGTATGACACAGGTACAGGTATCAAGGCGCGAAAAAAAGCTGCTGACGTATATGCGCACTAAGCTTATATAACAAAAAAGACGGGAATGCACTGCACTTCCGTCTTTACTTATTTATGACAAGGATCTTTTTTTCATCTGTCCCGCATTTCTGGGATACTTTTCAGGTGTAGGGGACACCTTGCGTATCAGTATCAGTGTCCTTCCGTCACCGCCCGGTAGAGTATACTCCACTACCTTCTCTGTCTTTCCTCCCAGAAGCTTAATTGCAGGTTTCGCCTTATCGAGCTCCTCACTGCCGCTGCTTCCCTTCAGTGAAACGAACAGTCCGCCGACCTTTACAAATGGCAGACAGTACTCACACAGATCGGTCAGATTCGCAACTGCCCTTGCAGTGGCAATATCGAAACTCTCCCTGTACTCAGCCTTCTTACCGAACTCCTCAGCCCTGCCATGAACACATTCAGCATCCAGCCCGATAGTATCGGACAGGCTCTGTAAAAAATTCACCCTCTTGTTAAGGCTGTCCAGCAGAGTAAGCCTGATATCTCCGCGGTATACTTTCAGCGGACATGACGGGAATCCTGCTCCCGTACCCACATCTATCATCGAAACGCCCTCAGGAAGATCAAAAAGCGTGAAGGGGTATATGCTGTCCAGAAAGTGCTTCACAGCTATACCTTCATCATCAGTTATAGCTGTAAGGTTCACCATATTGTTATACTCCACCAGCATATCCGCGTACTTTTCAAGTCTTTCAGCCTGTTCAGCAGAAAGGGCGATACCATTTTCTTCAAATAATCCCTTGTATGCAGAAATTTCCATAAAATACCTCAGCGCAAAAAATGACCGCCCCGCGAACGGAGCGGTCAATGTGAACACAATTAAAGATCTATCTTCTGATCGGCGTCGCCCTTATCGTTTACAGTATAGTAAGCAACACCTTCTTCGGGCTTGATATACAGCTTTACAGCCTTGGGTGCCCTGTGACCCTTTGCCTTGTAGTCAGCCTTTGCAGCCTCAACAAGTGCAGCAACGTCAAGCTGCTTGTCAGCAAATTCAACGTAAACTACGTCTTTCTCGGCAACCTTATCAACAGCAGCCTTTGTCTTCGCAGCAGCCTTTGCTGCAGTCTTCTTTGCAGCTGACTTGGTCTTGGCAGCGACCTCCTTGACCTCAGCAGCGACCTCTGCAGCCTTAGTAGCAGTTTTCTTTGTGTTTGCCATTTCCATGTTCTCCTTTTCTATTATACGGTCGTAAAATACTCCCGTGGGATATCACTTCTTGTCAACAGCATCCTTCAGAGCCTTAGCAGCCTTGAAAGCAGGTACCTTCTTTGCAGGTACATCTATTGGTTCCTTAGTAGCGGGGTTGATAGACTTCTTAGCCGCACGGTCTCTTACCTCAAATGTGCCAAATCCTGGGATAGCTACTTTTTCGCCCTTCTCCAGAGCCTCGGTGATCGTGCTTATAACAGCATCGAGTGCTGCCTCAGCGTTCTTCTTGGTGCTGCCATTCTTTTCAGCGATTGCAGCCAGCAGTTCAGCCTTCTTCATGATTACTACCTCCAATAATATAAAAGTCATTTTTTTAAAATTTCTTCACACCTGATTTACAGTGGTGCGAATTATTTATGTTGATATTATAACCGATATCAATAGCTTTGTCAAATAAAAATGCCCTATTCTCGGGCTTTGAACACAATCTTTGTATGCTTGACTAAATTTTCCGCAATACCTTGTGCAGTATTTTGTGTTTATTCACACAATGTTTAACATTTTTCTATAAAGCCCTATTTTCGGGAGATATCGAGTTTCACAAAGTCAACTATTTTTATACACAATGCACAAAAATACCTTCTTCTATTTTACATAGTCATTTCCGTTTAGTATATAGCAAATAGTTTGTTTATATGTTATAATAATATTTAAGCGGCAATAGTCAGCCGATTAAGAATATATGTGATCCATAGTAAGATATCATGCGGTCACATATCCTGATCAATGATATATAATATATGATATACGGAGGTAATGGTATGGCACAGACATCAACACAGGTGGTATGCCCTAATTGCGGCGGCACTTTGCAGTTTGATCCTCAGGCAGGCAAGCTGAAATGCATATTCTGTGATTCATTGTTCACACAGGAAGAAGCTGAGGCTTTCTTCAACCAGCAGAACGAAGAAGAGGATATCAAGGATTCGGGCAGCGACTGGGGTGATCTTGCCGAGGGCATGAAAGCCTACAGCTGCAATACCTGCGGTGCAGAAATAATCTGCGACCAGAACACCGCAGCTACAAAATGCCCCTACTGCGATAATACCACCGTTATCGAAGCGCAGTTCTCTGGCGCTATAAAACCGGACCTCGTTATACCTTTCTCCTTCACCAAGGAACAGGCTATGGAAAAATACAAGGGCTATTACGAAAAACGCAAACTGATACCCAGGAACTTTCTTACAGGCAGTAAGGTAGAGGAGATACAGGGCGTATATGTACCGTTCTGGCTTTATGACGGTGCTGTAAATATTGATGCCGAATTTGAAGCTGCAGATAGGACCGAAAATAACAATGAGATCGTCCGCAAGATATACAAGGCTGACCGCCGCGGCACCATAGGCTTTGAAAACGTCCCCGCTGATGCTTCAAAGCGTATGCCCGATGATATCATGGATTCCGTAGAACCTTTCAACTTCGGTGATCTCAAACCGTTCTCCATAACATATATGCCAGGATTCCTTGCAGAACGCTTCGATGTCGAGAAAGAGGACGATCTGAAAAGAGCCGAAAACCGAGTTATAAATACCGCCAAGCAAAAGACCAAGGCAACTGTTCGTCACGATGAAGTAACCGAAAAACGCGGTGATTACAAAGTAAACTATACCAAAAAGAAATATGCCATGCTGCCGATATGGTATCTTACCACATCATGGGAGGGCAAACAGTGGAACTTCGCCATGAACGGACAGACAGGCAAATTCACAGGTGACCTCCCCATCGACAATACAAAGCTGTGCCTGATAACAGGCGCTGCTGCATTTGGCACTTTACTGGTATTGTATATGATAATGAGGAGCCTTATGGCACCTCTGGTAGCTGCACTGATAGTCGGTTTTATAGTATACGCAGGACTGAAGAGCAGCATGAGACCCGTCCACAACGCTACCCAGGCAAATGAGTATATGGATAAGAAGATCAAACTGGTACTTTCAAACGATACCTATCTGCGTACCGAACGCAAACAGAAACATCAGAACAATACATCGAACTGATAATACACTACAGCCGCAGGAGTACGTATACTTCCCTGCGGCTGTTGCACTGCTATTGATTATGAGGTGATAATATGTCAGTATACACGCATATAGTACACAGTTTCGAGCCCGTATATGACCGTAACAGCAGGGTGCTCATACTTGGCAGCCTGCCTTCGGTAAAATCACGAGAAACAGGATTCTACTACGGCCATCCACGAAACCGCTTCTGGGCTGTTACTGCAGCCATAACAGGCAGAAAAGTGCCTGTGACAAATGAAGAAAAGAAAAACTTCCTGCTTGATACACATATAGCGGTATGGGACGTAGTGGCAGAATGCGATATATCCGGTTCTTCAGATGCAAGTATCAGAAATGTCAGAGCAGCGGATATATCCGTGATACTGGCACTCTGCCCCGATATAACGGTATTTGCAAACGGAGGTACAGCTTCTTCACTGTATGATAAGTACATATTCCCGAAGACTGATCGCTCCGCGGCAAAACTGCCATCTACCAGCCCTGCAAACGCCGCTTGGGACATCAACAGACTTACAGCCGAATGGAAAAAAGCTATCTCTCCCCTGCTCTTACGTATGATATAAATATCAGTTCCTGAGCATATACATAAAAGTTCAAAAACACATATTTACGCGGCTTTTCTGCTTGACACTACATTGTAAAAGTGTTATAATGAAAGTTGGTGTTTAAACATCAACAAGCATCAACAGACATGAACAAAAGTACGGAGGTAAAAACATGAGATGTAAAAAGATCCTCGCTGCTGCAGTTTCGCTGGCTATAGCAGCAGGTCAGTTATCGGTGGGAGCTTTTGCCGATAACAGTGAAAACAGTGATGCCGCATCAGCAGCTTCTGCTGACAGCAATACCACAGGCGATCAGGACTTTTCCCCATACACCGAAGGTGACAAGCCCTATGCTGCAGGCGATATTAACGGCGACGGCAAGATCAACATCACTGATGTTGTAAAAGCAGCAGCACACATAAAAACTGCAAAATCACTGAATGAGAAAGGTTTGAAGGCTGCCGATGCAAATGCAGACGGCAAAGTTAATATCACCGATCTCGGTCTGCTGGCAGGTCAGGTAAAGGGCAAGCGCAGAATCGAAGTATATACCGATCTTCCCGTTGTGAAGAATCCCCGAGATATGCAGCAAAATGTCAAGCTGATAGAGTTCAATGTAGATAAGGATACAAAGTCTGTTTCCTGGAACGCTGCAGCTGATATGGATACATACAGCGTAAAGTTCACCAACGGTGATAAGACAAAGTCTTTTGACACACATTCGCTTAAAGCTGATATCCCTTATGATATGTTCAAAGACGGTAAGCTGACAGTTGAGATAGCACCCCTGAGATACGTAATGACCGAGGACGGTATACGCACAAAGGACTACGGCGATACCACAGGATATCTGCTGAAAATAAAACCCGGAACGATAAACGGCAGTATCACCGTTACAGATAATAACGGCAAAGCTAAGATAGACTGGCAGGCGGCTGATTTCGCATCAGGCTATCACGTTTACGACCTGACAAATACAGCAAGTGACGGCAAGCCCAAGCTGATAGCAGATACCGATACCGATCAGCTTATCACAGACTTCCCAAAAAGCGGCACTGTAAAACTGCTGATCGTGCCTTTCAACTCTGTTGGCGAAGCAGAAGGTGCCAATGCCGAAATGACAAGCGGCACAGTTACCAAGCAAGACCCTGTTGCAAATCTCGCCGCACCTACATTCAACAGCTACTTCTACAACAGCGACACCACAACAGCTACCCTCATGTGGAACGCAGTTTCGGGCGCTGAGGGCTATGAGGCTTCTATTCAGATAGACGGCAAGTGGAAAGCTTATGACGCAAAGACCGCCAGAAGCTACAAGTTCACAAACCTTGCACAGAGAACAGGCTTCAAGACAAGGGTTCGCGCTTACAAGACCGTTAACGGTCAGAAGGCATACGGTTCGTATTCTACCACCGTTACCGTTGTTACCGACGGCTATGTAAAGTGTACGACCGCTACACCAATTTATGCGAACGCAAGCACAGGCAGCACTAAGCTTGGCAATCTGTATGTCGGTAACACAGTTATGCAGACGGATCTTCCTGCTAACGGCTGGACTAAGATATTCCTGCCTAACTCAAACGGCACTCAGATCGGTTATGTTCCTACTTCATGCGTAAGCGCAGATACAAACACTCAGACCGAGCAGAAAGCCGATCTCGCCGCCCCCACATTCAACAGCTA
>ODAI013206154.1_pt1 | contig 11315 bp, 9 predicted proteins | sample 1539321 | NCBI WGS metagenome assembly ODAI01 (sample SAMN02144231, study PRJEB22623) | gut metagenome | biome: sheep rumen | host: Ovis aries | place: New Zealand
ACACTGGGTGCTTGACATGTCATTCGGCGAAGACCGTCAGCGCAAGCGTGCCGGCATGGCTGCAGAAAACTTCGCATTGGTGAGAAAATTCTCGCTGAATATACTGGGGCGCGACAAAGGCAAGGGAAGTCTCGTGACAAAGCGTCTTAAAGCAGGCTGGAGTATCGATTACCTGTTCTCGCTACTAGAAATTTGATGCGTTTGCCCTGCACATTAATTTTTTTTATAGTCTGTAATTCAGATTTTCTTTGTATCTTTGCCATTTGTAAGAATAAAACATAATATACTAAGAATACAATTAAAACACATGAAAATCAAAGTTTTATCAATCATCCTTGTATGTATTGCCATGTTTGGTGGTAGTGCAAAAGCCGACAATGTCGACCTCCAGACGGCCAAACAGATTGGTGCCTACTATTTCACCGTGGCCACAGGAGCCAAAGCGCCCATCAACGCCGACAACATGAAACTGGCCCAACAGTTTGACAACCCAATGCTCTGTATCCCGGCCATGTATGCTTTCAATGTTGAGGGCAACGGCTTTGTAGTAGTTTCTGCTTCTGACGCCGTCGAACCCATACTAGCATATTCCCCCGAAGGCTATCTCGATCCCGAAACACTCAATCCTGCTGCCAAATATATGCTGGACAGCTATGCCAAAATCATTAGCGAAGTACAAAACAATGACGCCAAAGCCAATGCTGCCACAAGCAATCTATGGAAAGCACTGGAGGAGCACACTTTCACTTGCGATTTGAGCAAAGCAGGTGTGTTGATCCAAACCAAATGGGACCAGGGCGACACCCTCCGTCCTTCATACAACACGATGTGCCCCACTGTCGGCGGCAAATACTGCTATGCAGGTTGCGTGGCTGTTGCCATGGGCCAAATTATTAGATTTTGGAGGTACCCTGAGCGCGGCGGCAACGAGAGCAGTACCATTGCCGTATGCAGCTGGAACAACACTACCGTCAAATATAAATTTATGGTGGACTCCAACAAGTTCGTCTACGACAGCATGCCCAACACCATTAATCACACCAGCGCGTGGAACTACAGACGAGCCATAGGCAAACTGCTGTTTGCCTGCGGTGTTACCGTGAAGATGAGCTGGGGCGTGAGCGGTAGTGGGGCTCACAGTGTAGATGTGCCGGAAGCTTTTTACAGATGGTTCAAATATTCCAACAATGCCAGATACGCTGATCGCAGTAGCTATTCCGATGCCAACTGGATTAAAATACTTCGCAGTGAGATTGTGGACCATCAGCGTCCTGTCTATTATAGTGGATACGATGGTTCGGATCCCAATCGCCGCGATGCTGGTCATGCATGGGTTATAGCCGGTGCCTCTGCAGCCGATGAGACAAAGTTCTTCATCAACTGGGGCTGGGGTGGTTCGGCCAATGGTTTTTACACCTTGGCACCTATGTCATCCATTCAGACTGCCTCAGGATATAAATTCAACAGTGGCCATGGCATGGTCTATCAGATTTACCCCAAGGACCTCAGCATCGATGAGCACGCTATTACTACCATCGCTCCGGCCTACCCCAATCCCGCCAGCAACTACATCATGATTCCCGTCGACCTGCCTAATAGTGCAGCACTAGGCGTGTATAGCATGGACGGCAAAATGGTTGACAACATCGTAGTTCCCGCCGGTACGCTAGAGTATCGCTTGGATTTGCAGCACTATGCTTCTGGCACCTACGTCTACCGCCTTAACGGAGATGTTTTCAAGTTCACCGTTTTATAAACAAGAATTCACTTACACACTAAGCCCCCGATTTATGCAATCGGGGGCTTTTATATGGAACAGTACCAATGAAGAAAATCACTTTTTTCCTCACTTTAGTTTTTTGCGCCTCGATTCTACCTGCTCAAAGCATCAGTTCGAGCGACAGTGTTATTCTCAATCGCATCCTTGCCAAGAACAAACACTACCACACTACGCAAGCACCTTTCAAACACGACATCATCAAGAAAGGGAAAGTAAATCACAAACACGGCACGTTCTACTGCGAAAGAATTGCCCCAACCCAACAGGGCGGAGTGGAGGCAAAAATGGCACTGCTCTACAGTCAACCCAAAGGCGACTATTATATTATCACCTCGACGTATCTTTACAATGGTCTGAATGGCCGGCACAAGAAATTCAACTTTAGGCACATATCACTCATGAAATTGTTGGGCAACGCTTTGGCATGGGCCGTAAATGGTGACGTATACAGCCTCTACAACAATTTCACAGTCAACTACTCCTTGACAGAAGACCAACACAACTATATCATTACTTTGAGCAGCGAAGGCCGCTTTAACAAAGGCGTCAATCGGTTGGTACTGAAATACAGCAAAAGCACTTACCTGATTTCTTACTTGGAGTTAGAAGAGAAAATCGGTATCACCCACAAATTAACCATGTGCATCGATGCCAATGGGCACTACCAGCAGCCCTCCCTAAACAAGCCTATCGACCAAAGCGTATACCAAGTAGAGTAATTTTGACAGTTGGGTACAACTATATCTTTTGAGTATGGGCCCCTTGGGTACTTTAGATCCATCATTTCTATACCGCACAACGTCTGTGCTAGGTATTGTGAGATTGTTCCTTGGGCAATAGGGTGAAGAACCCTCAGCACGACAACGCGTTGGCTGAGGCATGTCCAATTATCATTCCTGTCCTATTCACAAAGCCGAAATCTCATATACACCCCCAAGGCCATATCCATTTTATTGACTATTAAATCGTAATAAAACTCAGCGTCCAACCCCAAGGACAGCTTGCCGTAACGATTTTCTAGGGCCACCTTTGCTGTCAGCATTTCACGTTCGGGGACAGCAAAATGGGCATCATGCCAACTGATGCTCTGAAAGAGATAGCTGCCCCGTGGAGCGATGAATTTGTATCCATACCAATAACCTGCCTGCAACTGCATCTGCCAGTCACCATGCCACCGTTTTTTCTGTCGTGACAACGGGCTATTGAGTGTGAGTTGTGGCCAGACCCCCCAGCCCTTGTCATATGCCATGCATTTGGTGGGTGACATATCCTGATAAAAGAAAAGAGGCAGGTCCAATTGTAGGGACTTTCTTTCATGCTTTGCCCAATAGAACCGCAGCCCTACATTCTCGTTAAAAAGAGTTTGTATGCAAGTATCCAAAGAGGTGAACTGTCCGCCACGATGACTTCCTAAAAAACTTAAAGGGAGAAGCACTCCCAAATTACTCTCGTCCCGTACTACATCCAACAGAGTGACTGTGTTGTTGCTCCCCAACGTAAAGCGTTCCTGGGTAGGCTGCCAAGGCTCCAACAATTCCTCCCAATGCACCCAGGTGTCAGTCTGCCACCGGAACGGGCCGAACGAGAGTTTGCCCAAGATCTGAACACCCTCTTCCTGATGGTCGTAGATGTAACGTTCGCGGTCGAACATGGGTTCAAAAAGGCCATGCGCCAAAGTGCCATATATCGACCCCATCACAATCCGCCAATTGGGGAAAGCCTCATATTCCAGCCGCACCAGCGGCTGCCAATTGCGAATACCATCATAACCCGCTACTCCGGCAAGGTGCACACCGACCATCAGCTGAGCATGCTGCCCTATCGGACGCTTGAGATAAGGGTTTAGGAAGAACCCTGTAGCCGTATAGCCCTTAGTGTAGGGCAGGAAAAATTCCGCATCGCGGAAAAAGGTCGTCGCATCTACACCATAACGCCATATGTGCCCGTTCTCGTTTTCCCCCTCAAAGGCATCGTCAAGGCTATCCGCTGTCTTACAATTATCAGGAGCATCAATGAAAATGGGCATTTCCTGAGCGAAGGAACTGCAACCCAACAGAAGCATAAGCAGGATTATCAAGTTTTGTTTCATGTTGCAAAGATACATTTTTTCTCGCAGATAAAGGATTTTCCTGTTCAAAAAAGGGAAAACAAACCATCATCTCACTAACTCATACAGGCTAATCCTGGTGTCCATAGCCCAACAACCGCCAAGTATCAAAAGAAAAAACCGCAGACAAGAAGCAATAAAAACGTTTTTTTCCATACAAAATAAACACAATAAATAAATACTATTAATATATATGTCAATCAAATGTTCCAACCTACTTTCAGCCGCAGTGCTGATACTGTTTCTTTTTGCCACTTCTGTTTCTATGGCCCAACCGGGTGGACATCCCGGTGGTCAGCCTGGTGGTCGCCCAGGCCAACGCCCCTCCATGGCCGACCGCGAACGTATGCGCAAACAATATGAGTCCATGAAAGCCTCTGAACAGGCACAACAAGTACGTCAGAAGAAGAAAGTCAAGGAAGGCGACCTCTTCAAAGTGGTCGGCACCTTGCAGGACAGCACCAATGGCGAGCCCATCCCCTATGTCAATGTGGCCATCTTGGATGCAGCCGACTCGTCTTTCATCAAAGGTGGAATTACTGACCTAAGTGGCTATTTCGAGATAACCAATGTGCCTCAGGGCGATAAATTCCTACGGGTTTCTGCCATCGGATATAAAAACTCCCTTTTCCCCTTCACCGTCCAGAACAACACGGCCCTCGGCCTCATCAAAGTGGCTCCTGGGGCGACCCAACTGAAGGAGGTAAAAATCACCGCCACACGCCCACTCTATGCTATGGAGGGCGAGAAAATGATCTACAACGTGGCCGACGATCCTACCATACAGACAGGCACTACCAGCGATGCTCTCCAGAATGCGCCGGGCGTTGAGGTCGATGTCGAGGGTAATATTACCCTACGAGGTGTCTCCAGTGTGGAAATCTGGGTGAACGACAAACCATCCAAACTCACCGAGGAGAATCTAAAGACCTATCTGGAAACCTTGCCAGCCAATGCCCTAGACCGTATCGAAACCATCACCAATCCATCTGCCAAATACGCCACTAGTGCCGAAGCCGTCATCAACATCATCACCTCGGCCTATATCAAGAGCAACCACTTCATCAGTTTTGGTGTCAATGGTGCCACCCAACCATTTGTCTCGCCATGGCTTTCCTACACTTGGGCAAACGAAAAACTATCCTTAAACCTATACGTCAGTGGTCGTTACAACTTCACCAACCGCGAAGGGTGGAGCCGCACCACCTACCGCAAGGACGGTGCCAACGGAGGCTACGACACCACCGCCTCCGAGAGCAACAGCTCCGTGAGTGACAACCGCCGCTATAATGGGAACGTCTTTGCCAATGTCAACTATGCCATTGACAGCATGACCGATATAGAGTTTATGGTCCACGGTAATTTAAACTACAATTTGAGCAACAATTTTCTACAGCGCAGCTATACTAACTACTGGCCCAACTACGAATACCTCTACGTCGACACCAACAGGACCCATGGCCACAACGGTTTTGGTATGTTTGGCGTTGACTATACTCATAAGTTCGATAACAATGGGCACAACATCCGCGCCAGCCTCCACGGAAACCTGAGTAATGGTTTCAGCCAAAACGACTTCATCCGTCTCTACAGCACTTCCTATACCCTTGGCAACAATTACGACAAAGCCTATATCGACAACAACAAAAATAGCAACTACAGTGCCGACATCCGATACAACAGACCCTACAGCGAGAATGGCGACCTTTCTTTTGGCCTTGGTTACGGCCATCGCTACATTTGGCGCACCTACAACGTATACGACAGCGTTTCCTCCTCCAATGTCCGCGACCTGCTCCGCAGCTACGACTTCCTCGACCACGAGAATTCAGCCGAGGCCGACGTCGAATGGACACGTCGGTGGGGTGGCTTCACGCTTGAGTTAGGTCTTGGTGCCCAATATGAGAATATCAACTTCTGCTACACAGGCAGCTCCGCCTATCCCTTTACCAGCGACGACACCATCTGCAACTACCTTACTTTCAACCCGTCTATCCATCTCTCATACCGTACTGAGAGCATGCATAATTTCAAGCTCAACTACTCACTCCGCATGCGCCATCCTTCAGAGGAGGACATCACCACTTACAAAAGATATACGCTCGACAGCTATTCTACAGGCAACCGCAATCTAGTGAACATCTACACCTTCACCCACAATGCCGAAATTGGCTGGAACAAGTTCTTTATGTCTTTTGGCAATATCGGCCTGGAAGGCTATGCCCGCTACAGCACTAACGAGATTGACAATCTCACTTCCTCCACCGACGAAGAAGACCCAATCCTCGACCGTATCGTCCAATTCACCGTCCCATACAACATGGGGCAGTCCTACCGCTATGGCGGCACTGCTTTTGTTACCTACAGACCCAGTGGATTCATGAATGCCCGCCTCTATGCCAACGTATACAACTACGGCTACATCCTCGAACAACCCGGCAAGGATCCCATATCCGATTCCAGAGTCTCCTGGAGCATTCGGCTCAACACATGGGTCAAACTGTGGAACAAATTCCAGGTCTTCGCCTCTGCCAACTACTCCTCCCCCACCATCAGTTTAGCAGCCGAACGCTCAGCCCGCTACTACCTCAATTGCGGTGTGCGTGCCGACTTCTTCAAGCGCAAACTGTCTGCCTACGTCAATGTGCAAGACATCTTCAATTGGGGCAAGAAGATAGGCTCTGGTTCGAGCAATATCGGGCCCTATCTGCTTAGCGAAAGCAACAGCTATACACTCAATAGCCGCTACATCTCAGCCGGTATCACCCTCCGCTTTGGCAAAATGGAATTGGAAAACCGCACCAAGGAGGGTTCTGAAGAGACTGGCACTTCTACCAGCATGTAGCCTTTGACGGCATCCCCTATCCCCCATATATCAAGGTGCTGGATGATATGTCCCCCTGCCACTTCATCAAGAGACAGGGGGACTTCGTTTTCCGCAAATACGAAATATAAACAGCCTTGTGCCCCAATGTGGCCAGGATGATCAATGCAACTGACACATGGCGAGACTCTTGGACGAGGCCTAAACGAAAGAAGCCCAACTTATTATTTGATAATAAATTGGGCTTCTTTATTGTTGTCCATCCAGGACTCGAACCTAGACTGGCTGATCCAGAGTCAGATGTGCTACCATTACACCAATGGACAAACTTGTTTTATCTACAAAAGCGCTCTCTTTTTCTCTCGAAAGCGGGTGCAAAAGTACTAATTTTTTCTCAATTGGCAAATATTTTTTTTCATTTTTATCATTAACCACTAATAATCAGCAAAATATTTTTTCCTCACCTCACAAAATCGCCCGATATTTCAATGTCACAGCACTTCAAAAAAAACAAAAATCATACACATCAAGCACAATAAAACAACCTGTAACTCGTTATTAGAAGAAAATTAAAAATCCAATGAAAAGATACTGCCAGACGCTTTCCCTAGTTCCCGACGAAAAGCTTATCAGCAAGTATGTCGAAGTACATTCCAAAGTATGGCCAGAAGTGATGGCCGGACAACACGAAGTAGGCATCCTCGACATGCAGATATACCGCTTCGGCAACCAAGTGTTCATGATTTGCGACACGGTCGATGACTTTGACTGGGAACGCGATATGGCTCGCCTGGCGCAACTTCCCCGTCAAGCCGAATGGGAGGCCTATGTAGCCCAATACCAAGGATGCGACCCCAAGGCTCCCTCTGCCGACAAGTGGCATCTAATGGAAAAAATATACCAGCTGGACTAAACAACAAAAAAACAGCACCTACTTATTTCAATAAGAAAAAAAATGTATATTTGTAACCCACAAGTAGGCTCGCATTAATTCACACATAACAGTATATCAAACAACTGGACGACACAACAAACAATTAGTTATGGCTAAAAAGAAATTTTGGAAATCAAATCTGTTCAAGATAATCATTTTTTTAATCGTATTCCTTGTTATTATCTTTTTTGGCAGCCTGCTCTTCGACTGGGGATACCGGTTTAGGAAACGTACCATATTCTTGCGAGGCTCCTATATGGCCATCGCTGTTATATGGGTCGTCGGAACCATTTGGGGGATATGCCACCATTTTAGATTTGGCGACATCTGGAGAGGTATGATAGACGACCTTTATTCCCACCAAGAAGATTTTGAAAAAGACCTGTCAAAAGAATATCAGATACTCCTATCGAAATACCCAATGGCTGTAGCCCAATACGAGTCCAAATGCTGGAAACAAGACCCACGACCCACCAACGTGGAAATAATGGACAGTGCCATCAAAATTAGCGAGCAAGAATGGGAAGAAAGAGAGAAGAAAGCTAAAGAATCAATGGCCCAAAAGCATACAAAACAGTAGCGTTCCGACAGGCAGTTGAAAAAATGTTGAAAAAATCGTTGAAAAAATTTTGTCATATCAGAAAAACTTTGTATTTTTGCAATTGATATATAGGATGTGGTATAACACATATCATATTACTATATAGCGGGTTATAGAAAACAATATTTACTAACAACAAAAAAACTATTTAAAAAAAAAGAAATGAAAAACATGAAGAAAGCTTATTTGGCTCCCATGGTCGAAGTCATGAACGCTCGCGTTGAAAAAGGTTTTGCAGGTTCTGGCAATGCCGGTGGCAACAATGGTGGTTACATCAACCCCATCTTTGGTCAGGATATTGCTGCCACTAGATCTGCTGACGTTGATTTTGACTAATCAAAACAGCCTTTTAAGTAGACGAAAAGAGTTCCCCCTAGGGGAACTCTTTTTCTTTTTGCATAATCATATGTGACACCTATCATGGTGGATTGCCTCTTCACGACCATTCTAACGCCCCCTGCCCCAAGAAGAAAACAAACATCGACCACAAAGGTACTTCTCGTGAATCGAGAAACAAAAAAGGCTTCCCTGTCGAGAAGCCTTCTGTTTTTTCACAATAAGATGGCAAACGAGGTTCGCTAAATACGCCTCGCACTTCGGCACATTACATAAAGTTACCAGTATGCGTGGCCTGTGTGACATTAAAAAAACGTCTATACTATTTGTGTATCATAGAACCCTATCCGAATATTGACAAAGCAACAGTTACTTTCTCACCACCCGCATCGCGAATCCTGCCACTACCATATAGCACACCAACGGCACATAGAACCCTACCGCCATATCAGCTTCTCCTAACGCGCCCATCAACACTGGAGCTATAGCCCCACCCACAATTGTCATGATAAGGTAAGAGGATCCTTTCTTGGTGCTCTCAGAGTCAAGCCCGCGCAACGATATGGCAAAGATGGTCGGGAACATAATTGCCTCAAAAAGATAATTCAGCACCAACGCCACTAAAGCCGGGATCCCTGTTCCAAAAATCACCACCACCATACATACCACAGACCCCAGCGCACAGCCCAACAGCACCCTCTCGGCCTTCACGTAATTCATCACCCAACTTCCAACCAACCTACCCACAAGAAAAAGCCCCATGCCACCAAAAGAGAGCAGCAATCCGGCCGTCTGATTGGAGAGCTGCGTGTTCTCCGTCACATAATTGATAAAGAAACTGTTCACTCCGGTCTGTGCCGCCACATAGAAGAACAGCGCAACCAATCCAAACACAAAAATCGACGACTTCCACAAACCAACACCCTTTTCGTCCTTTGTCGCCACACTATCAGCCTCTATTTCAGGCAACCTCATCCGCCCAAACACGGCCGCAATTACCAATACTACCACACCTATTACAGCATAGGGCAACGCCACGGAACCGCTATTGCCGTCAGTCCCGCTGAAAATCACCAAGCTGCCTACCATCGGCCCCACAATCCACCCCAATCCGTTCAGCGATTGTGCCAGATTGAGTCTCGATGGCCCCGTCTCCTTATCGCCCAGCACCGTCACATAGGGATTGGCCGAAGTCTCCAAACAGGTCAGACCGCAGCCGATAATGAACAAACACAGCAAGAAGAACTCGAACGACATCATCCATTCGCCAGGTATGAACATCAGGGCACCAACGCCATAAAGAAGCAACCCCACTATTACACCAGCTTTATAGCCCCATTTGCGAATTATCCAACCAGCTGGTAAAGCCATTATGAAATAACCGCCATAGAGCATGCATTGAATCAACGCCGATTTCGTTTTGGTAATCTCAAAGCCCTCCTGAAAGTGCTTATTCAATATGTCCAAAATGCTGTGGGCGAACCCCCAAAAGAAAAACAACGATGCAATTAAGACAAACGGCACCAGATATTTCTTATCGACTATTCTTTTCATAATAATGGGTTTTTGTATTGGTTATTGGTTATTGAGGAGTGGTTATTGGTTATAGGTTATGGGTTATTGAGAGTGGTTATTGGTTATAGGTTATTGGTTATTGAAGAGTGGTAATTAATTACAAAAAAACTTACTCCTAATTTACTCGTTAATTTAATCCGCATTTACTGAATTCGCCTTTAGGCGCAAATCATCCTGCTGCTAAAGCAGAAGTAAGTAAATTACCATAAATGCGGAGTAAATTTCAAGTAAATTCATTTCGATGACATGTTTACATAATCACGATAATTCGACTCTTTAAGCAGTACAAAATCATCTTCTCCTTCCTGATACCAGTATCGCTCAGAAGCAAAACTACGACCACCAAAATTCATTAGTATCCCCCTCTTTTGCTTGGTGATTCTCATATAATTAAAAAGTTGTGCCCGATGTTCAGAAGAAAAGATAGAAACGGACTTCAACTCAACAATAATCTCATTAACTACAAAGTCGGCTTTATATCGTTTCTTTAATTTTTGTCCTTTATAATACATATCAAGCCAAACCTCCTTATCCACCTTAATTCCGCGGTTCTCCAGTTCTATCTGTAATGCTTCTTGATAAATGAGTTCTTCCATTCCTCGGCCAAGGGTATTGTATACTTCCATGGCTGCACCAACGATAGCATACATATCCATGTATTGTTGCTTCGTCATCTTCTCACAAACCAAGTCCATATCAATGACAAAAAATTTTACTCCTAATTTACTCGTTAATTTACTCCGTATTTCCTGAATTCGCCTTTAGGCGCTAACAACCGGGTAATTAAAGACAGCCGATATAAGATGCCTTTGTCTCTCACATTCCACCCCGTCTAATCGTCACTTCAATAGCTCCTTGTGGGAAATACTTCCGCGAAGCGCACACCAACACCAGATAGCCACCTCCGCCAGCCCCAGGCATTTTCCAAGCCAACACACCGGGCATCTGACTATACTTATCTATATAATCTTGCACTTTGGGCATGTAACCGTCCGTGGCCAATCCTGTCACAGGATCCACCTCCAACGCAGGTATATCTCCTACCGTAGCCGGCTCCACCATACCAGGAAACATGGACACCTGCGCCTCAAAAGAGGCCCTAAATGCAGCAGCAAAACCTTCCAAGTCCCTCTTCATGATAGCTTCCCAACAATCGTC
>ODAI013426357.1_pt1 | contig 11315 bp, 6 predicted proteins | sample 1539321 | NCBI WGS metagenome assembly ODAI01 (sample SAMN02144231, study PRJEB22623) | gut metagenome | biome: sheep rumen | host: Ovis aries | place: New Zealand
AAGCAGTAAAAAAAGCAAGAAGAGCAAAAGCAAAAGCAAAAGCAAAAGCAATAGCAATAGCAATAGCGATAAGGGATACTTCAAAGACAGCGACAAAGAATACTTCTGATACTTTCAAAACTTTCAAAACTTTCAAAACGGCAGTTTCGTTTTGAAAGTTTTTTTATTGTCTGATGATAAAATGATTCAGACCATTGTGAGCACATAATGAGAATTTTTTGATAGAACAGGAAGGTATTAAAGGAGGGTAAAACTGTGAAGGAGAAATCCAGGTCACGCAGGACACGCTGCATAGGCAGGGGTATTATGATAGGTGTTCTTGTGCTGCTGCTAAGCGTTACGGTGATTCCGCTGCTCCCGGCGGATCAGGCATTTGCGGGAAAAGATTATACAAACGCTGGATGTGTGCAGTGGGTCAAAGACCGGGCAAAGGCAAAACTAAACATTACCTGGGGTAGCATTGGCAATGGAAAAGATTATTGGGATGGCATGTATAAACTGGGATATGACCGCGGGCAGGAGCCAAAGGCAAACTCGATTGCTGTCTGGAGGTACACTGCGGCTGAGGGTGATACTTCAGCTCCGTATTACAATTATGGTCATGTTGCTTTTGTCGAAGAAGTAAACGGCAATACTGTCACAACTACGGAAGGCGGGGTGCGCCCGTATTACAGTAAAAGTCAAAAGAAATGGATATACTTTTCATACAATGGGTATTCAGGTGTATGGAAAAGAAACAGAACGAAAAGTGATATTAAAAATGACGAAAAAAAGTTTCTGGGATATATATATCTGAAAGAAAAGAGCCCGCGGAAGCCTTCCGTCACGGAGGACAGAAAATACGGGAACAAGTGGAGCATAGGGGAAACAAATGCTGTTTTGTGCGCTAAAATCTTCAATCCGGCTTCAAATGAAATCTCCACAGTTGGTATTGAACTATCATTAAATGGTAAGGTCATAGCTTCCAAATCAGAGAAGATGAAATCTTCCGGAAGATACTTAACCACGACATATGCATGGTATGACTGTAATAAGGAACTTAAAAAAAGGCTCGAACCGGGGACGACCTACTCCTATAACATTTATGCATATATAAAAGGTCAGAAGTATTCAACCGGCAAGAAGAACTTCACGACGAAGGGCTCCGCAACGCCGAATGTTCCGTCGTTCAATACTTCAAAGAGGCATTTTGCGACGGGGGATGCAGTAACAGTCAGCTGGAGCGCGGATACAAAAGCGAAAAAGGGTTATTCCGTAACGATCGAGAAAGTGAACAGCAGCTACAGTGAGACGAAAAATACTGCGACTTACAATGCGAATCAGGTGGCGTTTACACTTCCCACAGCTGGAGAATATACGATCCGCGGATATGCCAAAGGCACAAATAAGAACAGTGCAGTGGGAACCATGTCCAAGACGATCGTCGCGCACAATCCTGTTAACGTTCGGTTTGTTGAGACAGACGTCAATGGAGAAAACGAAAATCTGCTAAGCGAACAGAAGGTGCGGTACGGGTATTCTGCAGTTGCTCCGAATGGGGTCACCAGGAAGGGATATACGTTTACCGGATGGGATAAGGATTTTACAAACGTCACATCCGATCTGACGGTCACAGCGAAATTCAAGATCAAAGACTACAATATTTCGTTCTACGATAAGGATGGTAATCTTATCGTTTCGGAATCAGTGCCTTATGGCGGCTCTGTCGATCCACCGGATGCTCCTGAGGCGGAAACAGGATATATATTTACCGGCTGGGATTCAAATGCATACGAAAATGTTCAGGGAAATGCCAAAATATATGCGTCATATGCCTGGGCTGAGCAGCAGCTTCCGGTCGTGGTAAAAATCAATAGCTGTGAGTTCAGAGATGACGGCTATTATCTGTCTTACGATCTGAAGAACAATCCTGGCAGTAAGACGAAGGGAAGAGCGCTGGTATCACTGCACACTTCCGAAAACAAATTGCTTGCGACAACAGAGTCCAGCGCGTTTTCACTTGCTGCGGGGGAAGAACGTACAGGGTTGTCAATTTTTGTTCCATATGAAGGATATGCAACAAAAGTAAGTGTCTATATTGTAAATGGCTTTACTGACAGTATTCCGATTTCCAGTGTGGTGACAGGAGACATCGTCAGATCATGGAGCGAATGGACAGCAACTGAGCCGGAGGAAGGAGTTACTTACGAATCAAGGACAGAGTACAGGAAGAAAGATAAAGAAACGACAACAACCAGAACATCAGTGAATGAAGGATGGACGCTCTACAATACTGTTCTCGATTCCAACTGGACCTTTGGAGCCTGGAGTGCTTACTCTAAGACAAAATACACGGCCAGTGAGACAACGACTAAAAAAAGAGAAGTTCAGACTAAAAAGGTAGTGGATAAGGCTGCATATACAAAGTATAACTGGTATTACTACCGCTACTGGAATTCAAGCGCCGGGAAATACTATTACACATATTCTTCGAGCATGGGCGGCACGAAATACACATGGACAACTACGTATATGCTGCCAAAGGTTGGCACCTATGACGGAAAACCCGGATATAAGCCATCCGGAGGACATAATTTCTCAGATGAGATTTGGTGGCTTTCTTCAAAGACCAATGTTGCGGAAACATCTCATACGGAGTACAGATACAGGGATGGTACGAAAGGATATACCTATTACTGGTACAAATGGGGAGACTGGTCTGACTGGACCGCCACGCCTATTTCAGCGACAAGTTCCAGAGAGGTTGATACCAGAACAGTGTATCGCACGCAGTCTGATGGCAACATGACGGAAGATAACAGTGGCAATACTTATACCGTTTCCGGATCAGTGGATCCTGAGCTTGCAGGCCAGCAGGCGATCATTCAGGTCTATAAGAATGATGAGCCTTCTGATTCCAATAATGAGTACGTTGGACAGACGACGATAGGGGAAAATGGCAGATATGAGTTTACTTTCATTACCCGTGAGCCGATCAGTGAAAAGACAGGCGACTATAAAGTGGTCATGGGTATAGAAGGGGCATCAAAGCCAATATACATTGAAACGATAGAAGCGCCTAAGCCGGCGTATGAAGTAGTCTTCCAGGACGACGACGGGAATATTATTGATACACAGACAGTCGTGGAAGGAGGCAGCGCAAGCGCCCCGGCCGCGCCGGAGAAAGAGAATCATGACTTTATTGGCTGGGATTACGGAGTAACCAACATCCGTGACAATATGGTCATCACTGCACAGTATGCGCCTGAAAAATGCGCGGTCGCATTCGTTAACTGGAATTCACAGGAAGCGACATCTCAGATCTATTCATATGGCAGCCTGATAGACTTCCCGGATCCGACAGAAATCGAAGGATACACATTCACAGGATGGACGACACCAGAGGGAGAAGAAGTAAAGACTGTCGAAGGCAATCTCGTCCTTGTTGCAAATTATGAGATAGAATCCTATGATGTATCATTCTTAGATAATACCGGAGCAGTCATCAGTCAGCAGGAGGTCCTCTATGGAACATCTGCCGATGAACCAGAGGTTCCCGCAGTGGAGAATATGGTGTTCAGAGACTGGAGCACATACGATTTCACTGAGTGCAAGGAGGATTTGGAGGTAACGGCGCTGTATGAATATGAAGAGACCACAGCGGATCCAACTTGTGATACAGAATCCGGGACATTTGACAACGCTGCTACGATTCATCTGAATGCTGAAGAAGGTGCGGATATCTACTACACCACAGATGGAACGATACCGACAAAGGACAGTTTGAAATATAATGGGCAGATTGAGATTTCGCAGAATACATGCCTGCAGTTTATTGCCATATCAGATGGCAAAAACCCAAGCAAAATAGTGAGCAGGACGTATCTGGTTCTGGCAGGAGAGGACGATGAGGGAGCGCTTGTCATAAAGAATCAGAACTACTCACTGGAAAGAGGAGAAGAGGCTGCAATTACGTATTCGCTGTTTGGGACAGCGGAAGATTCTGAAGTGGTCTTCCTGAGTTTGGACGAGTCTATCGCTTCTGTTGATGATGAGGGAGTGGTCCACGCAAATAAAGTAGGAAGCACAAGAGTATTTGTCAGGACAGCGGATAACCGATATGCCAGTTTCGTAAATGTCGGAGTCAGCTCATCAGATGTCGATCCGACAGAAGTGGTATTGGATAAGCAAGTTGTTCAGGGCAAGCCCGGAAAAACAGTTCAGGTCAATGCGGATGTTTTGCCGGATGATTCCACAAATAAAGCAGTCGAATGGTATGTGGAAGATCCGGAAGTTGCTGAGGTCAATGATGAAGGGACAGTCGAACTGCTTGGCTACGGCCGGACAACATTAAAAGCCTATTCAGCAGCAGGCACCTGTTTCGCTGAAATCCCAATTGTTTCATCAGATTCTTCGAGAGAAGGACTTAGGCTCGCACCCGAAGAGTATACTCTGTATATCGACGGGGTGGATCAGCAGATAGAGGCGTCTTTTGATGGCAATGAGGCAGATGTTACATGGGAGTCTTCTAATCCTGATGCCGTAACCGTTGATGATGAAGGTATCTGCAGCGCTGTAGGTGTAGGCAGCGCAACAATAACTGCAACGATGTCCGACGGAACGACAGAGACTGCATTTATTACGGCAGAAGAACTCGAAAAGAGTGATTTCGAGCAATTCGTATTATTGATCGAAGGACTTCCGGAAGATATTACGCTGCAGGACGAGAAAAATGTTGAAAAAGCAAGAGCGCTTTACGATTCAATTGCAGATGAAGACAAAGAACTCCTGACAGAAGAATTGGCAGTTCTTGAAGCGGCAGAGGCTCGAATTGCTGAACTTACGACAGACCTTCCCGCCGCGCTGGAACAGGCAGAGGCGCAAATCGCCAACCTGCAGCAGCAGTTGGGGGACCTGGAAACAGAGAAAGACTCCATTCAGCAGCAGCTGACCCAGGCACAGACCAGCTATAATACACTGTTGGAAGAGAAGAACGGACTGGTGAGCCAGGTCGAAACTCTGACAGGAGAAAAGGAGGCTTTGGAGCAGAGAGAAGCAGAGCTGACTGCGCAAAAGGCGCAGCTGGAGCAGGAAGCGGAAGCGAACCAGCAGACCATCGCGCAGATCGAAGCGGAGCTTACGGACCTTTCGACACAGAAGGGTCAGCTGGAAACAAGATTGCAGGAAGCACTCGGCGCAAAGGCAGATGTTGAACAGCAGCTGAGTCAGGCACAGACGAAGGTGAACGACCTGACTGCACAGAAGGAGACCCTGGAAACCAGAAATTCCGAGCTTCAGGGTGAACTGCAGACAGCGCAGGATGAAATCACCAGACTCAGAAAGGCGCTGTCTGAGAGCACAGCGGATGATCTGGCGGAAGTCAAGGTCAGTGGAATCAAGAATAAGGTCTACACAGGCAAGGCGCTCCAGCAGGCACTGACCGTCAAAATCGGCGGCAAGACGCTGGTCAATGGCACGGACTATAAAGTAGTCTACAGCAACAACAAGAATGTCGGAACTGCCAAGCTTTCGATCAGCGGACAGAATGAATACAGAGGCACAATCACAAAGACCTTCAAGATCAATCCGAAGGGAACATCGATTGCGAAGCTGGCCAAGGGCAAGAAGCAGATGACAGTACAGTGGAAGAAGCAGGCAGTTCAGACCACCGGCTACCAGATCCGCTACAGCCTGAAGAAGAACTTCAAGTCCGGCGTGAAGACAGTAACCGTCAAGGGACCGAAGACCACGAAGAGGGTCATCAAGAAACTGAAGGCCAAGAAGACCTACTATGTGCAGGTCAGAACCTACAAGACAGTCAGCGGCAAGAAGTACTATTCGGCATGGTCTAAAACTAAATATGTGAAGACCAAGTAACGCTCACACTCAGTGGATTCCGAAAGAGAAACCGAAGGGAATTCGAAAACATGATTATCATGTTACGAATTCCCTTTTTTGCGTAATGCTGGATAAAAATAACATTTATGCTTGATTTTGGAATTCTGAAAGACTATAATGGCAGTACGAAAATGTTATTTGAGAAAGGGGAAGAAGACAAACAGGAGGTTAGAGAAATGAAGAAGTTTGTAATGACGATGCCGGGTGTGCGGGCAGTCGCTCTTACGGCCGCTCTTGCAGTCTGCCTTGCGGTCAGCGCAGAGGGGGCTGGTTTTGCACAGGCTTTTGCAGATGAAGCAGCGACGAAGTGGAAGTGTGAGAAGAAGTCCGGGGTATTTGAAGGCTACGGCGGTTGGAAGGAGGCGGTGCGGGCGTATACCAACGGCAGATGCACCGATAAAATGAGCTGTCACACGACCAAAAAAGTAAACAGCACGTATTCCGGAGAACTGAAGGTGTCGATTCCGAAGCTGGAGAGTTTCGCTCTGATGAAACACCAAATCAATAAGTCGTTCAGCGTAAGCGTCAAGTACTCGACCAGCCTGAAAGGAAAAAAGAAGGGAACCTGGGCTATTCAGTACCGTCCGGTCTATAACTGCCGGAATGTTACGCAACGGAAATACCAGAAGGCGGATAAGAAGTGGCATAAGACGAGCGTGACGAAAAAGGTCAAGACAAAAGACTATAAATCCATGGCGTACCGGGTAGTGTATCTGTCTCCGAAAAATAAGACCTGTATCTAAACGGGGCAGGATCAGAGCAGGGGAAAGGAGACAGTGGGCATGTTTAGAATAATGGAACAGAACGCTCTTCTGGCATTGGTGCTGCTCACGCTATGCGCCATACTGACAGCGTGCTGCGCGGGGGAAGAAAAGGATATAAGCTGTGTGATCGGCGTCACAAACGAGGGGAATAGATATACCGCGATGATCGAGCTGCCTGATTCCGACTGGCAGCATCTGACGGAGAAACAGCGGGAGATGGTTGTAGATCAGTGCGTCGACACGGCGGAGTTTTCCAGGGAAGAGGACGACTCGGCATATGAGCTGACTGGGATCGAAAAAACTTCGAAGAAGCGGCTCTTCACTTATACAAGCAAAGACAGGAAAACGACGTTCATAGAATAAAAGAGCATGGAACAAGGGAGCACAGAACAAAGGAGCATGGAGCAAGGGAGCACATAGAAAGAAGGAGAACGAAATGGATAAACGGGTGCTGGGGCAGATCGGAGAAAACGCGGCAGCAGATGTCCTGCGGGCGAAAGGGTACAGGATTCTGCGGCAGAACTACAGATGCAGGTACGGGGAAATCGATATCATAGCGGAGAAGTACGGAGAGATGAGTTTCGTTGAGGTCAAGACAAGGCAGAATCTGAATTACGGAAGACCGTGTGAAGCCGTGACAGAAGAAAAGAAGAAACATCTGCGGCGGGCTGCGCACTGCTTCATGGATGAAATGAAAGAGAAGGGCCGCACAACCAGAAACTACAGTTTCCAAATCATCGAGATACTGGTCAACCAGATCGATCATGCATTTTAGGGGGAAGAGTGACAAGAATATGAAAGGGGAAAACGAACATGCTGACGAAGGTCAGGACAGCGACGCTGTCGGGAATCAGGGGATATCCTGTCACGGTGGAAACAGATCTGCACAGCGGACTTCCGGGATTTCATATCGTGGGACTGGCGGATACAACGATCAAGGAAGCGAGCAGGCGAATCAAGCCAGCCATACAGAATTGCGGCGGCAAATTTCCGGGTGAGCGGGTGACGGTCAATCTCGTTCCGGCGGGCAGACCAAAGGAGGGAAGCCATTTTGATCTGCCCATTGCGCTGGGAATCATGATGCTGGGTACGGATCTGGTGGATATGGAAGAGACCGCGTTTATCGGGGAGGTGTCACTGGACGGGACCATCAACGGAGTGCGGGGCGCGCTTCCTCTGGCAATTTGCCTCAGGAACGCCGGAATCAGGAATTTGGTTCTGCCTCTGGAGAATGCTGCCGAAGCGTCGATTCTGGAAGATATCAACATTTTGCCGGTCACGCACCTGGTGGAAGCGGCGGAATACGCAGCAGGGACGCGGCAGCTGCCGGTATATAAAAGGAAAGAAACATTTGAGCAAGATCATGACAACGGTCTTGATTTCGCGCAGGTAATCGGCCAGGAAAGCGTGAAACGGGCGATCCTCGTCGGTGCAGCGGGGAACCACGGCATCCTGATGATGGGCAGTCCGGGTTGCGGCAAGACCATGATGGCGCGTCGGATCCCGGGCATTCTGCCGGAATTGACGTACGAGGAGAAAGTCGAGATCACAGGTATATACAGTGTAGCAGGGCTGCTGTCCAAAGAGGAGCCGGTGGTCAGCAGGAGACCGTTTCGAAGTCCCCATCACAACATCACCCAGACGGGACTTGTCGGAGGCGGTGTGAAGCCGAGGCCGGGAGAGCTGTCGCTGGCCCACCGAGGCGTGCTGTTCCTGGATGAACTGGGCGAGTTTGACGCCCGCGTCATCGATGCGATGCGCCAGCCGGTGGAAGAAGGCGTCATCAGAATCAACCGAAATCTGGAGGAAGTCATCTTCCCGTCGGAGGTGATGATGGTGATCGCAGCCAACCCGTGCAAATGCGGCAACCTGTGGGACAGCCGCAAGATGTGCACCTGTTCTGCGCGTCAGCTTGAAAGCCACAGGCGAAAGCTGATGGGCCCATTCGCCGACCGGATCGATATTCACATCAAGGTGAATCCGGTCGATCAGGAGAGCCTGCGGAAATACGGAGCAGGCGCAGGCGGAGCAGGAGCAGGCGGAGCACAGCCGCCGCACTGGACGAGCACAGAAGAAATGCGGGAAGCCGTCAGCAGGGTAAGGGCGATACAAACGGAGCGATACGCGGGCGAGGAATTCCGCTGGAACGGCCAGCTGGACGAAGGCGGGATACGGAAATACTGCGCCCTCGGAAAAGAGGGCAGAGAACTCCTGATGGCGTCCTATGACAGGCTTGGGCTGAGCATGCGGGGCTACAGCAAGATACTCAGGATGTCCAGAACCATCGCGGATCTGGCAGGAAGCGAGAACATCGCGACAGAACACGTCGCCGAAGCTCTCATGTACCGTGTTGACCTGAGTGTCTGATGCAGATTGCACGCATTTAAGATACAGAAAAAATACATAAAACAGAATACACAGCACAGAAAGGGGATCGCAATGGGAAACGGAATTATACAGCGGGAGGACTCCGCGTATCCGAAACTGCTCAACGGGATCAAGAATCCGCCGGAGCAGCTTTATTGGCATGGAGACCGGTCGATATTGAACACCCGATGCGTCGCGGTCGTTGGATCGCGTACATCGACAGTATACGGGAGGAAGACGGCGCAGGCGATCGGGAGGCAGCTTGCCGCAGCGGGCGTTACCGTTGTCAGCGGCATGGCGATGGGCATCGATACGAGTGCTCACGAGGGAGCATTGGAGGCAGGCGGTAAAACGATCGCGATCCTGGGATGCGGGACGGATATCTGTTATCCACCGGAGAACAGGATCCTTATGGAACAGATCCGAAGACAGGGACTGATCCTTTCCGAATACGCACCGGGAACACCTGCGGCCAGGTATCATTTCCCGAATCGGAACAGAATCATCAGCGGCCTTTGCGAGGCGACGGTCATCGTGCAGGCCAGAAACAGAAGCGGCGCGCTGATCACGGCGGAGCTCGCCGCAGAACAGGGACGGGATGTGTTCGCGGTGCCGGGAAACATCGACAGCCAGTACAACATGGGAAACAACAGATTGATCAAAGAAGGCGTGACGCCGCTTTTGGGCACAGACGATGTGCTGGATTATCTGGGCCTGTCGGGAGCCGGTGAGGAAGACGCGCGCAGATTGCTTAGTGAACGGGAATACCGGATCTATCAGATCCTGCGGGATGAAGGAGAAATGTCCGTCGATGAGGTCTGCATGAGAACGGGATTTACGCCGGCTTACGTGAATCCGATCCTGTCCGTCATGGAAATGAAAGGATTTATCGACTCAGAAATGGGCAGAGTGTTTCCAAAAATAATTTCTTGCAAATAGCAGACAATGGAAATATAATCGGATACTGTAGTGAAGTTTCATCAGTATTCAACGCCGCCTGGCAGATAAGTTGCGGCGATAAGAAAGGGTTATAAATGGCAACTGCGAAAAAAACATTAGTCATAGTGGAATCACCGTCAAAAGCCAAGACGATCGGGAAGTTCCTCGGAAGCCGCTATAAGGTCGTGGCTTCTGTAGGCCATGTGAGAGATCTCCCTAAGAGCAAGCTCGGCATCGTTCTGCCGGAGGATCTGGACGGCAGTCGTGAGGAAGATCCGAAACTGGCAGGAGCGGAGGCTTTTGACCCTCTGTACATCAACATCAGAGGCAAAGGCGATGTGATCAGGGAATTAAAGAAGGAAGCAAAGAAAGCTTCCAAAATCTATCTGGCAACCGACCCTGACCGCGAGGGAGAAGCGATTTCATGGCATCTGGCGTACTTGCTTGGGATCGATGAAGGGACCCCTTGCCGTATCGTGTTCAACGAAATCACGGCAAAGGCAGTCAAGGACGCTGTGAAACATCCGCGTCCCATCGATCTGAGTCTCGTGGACGCCCAGCAGGCGAGAAGAGTACTCGACAGACTCGTCGGTTATCTGATCAGTCCGCTGCTCTGGAGAAAAATATCCCGAGGATTGAGTGCGGGACGTGTGCAGTCCGCGGCGCTGAAGATCATCTGCGACAGAGAAAAAGAAATCAACGCGTTCGAACCGGAGGAGTTCTGGACGATCGAGACGGACTTCCGCAAAGGCAGGAAGTTCACAGCGAAGCTCACCACAAGGGAAGGCAAAAAACTGTCCCTGGTCAATAAGGAAGAAGCAGACACAGTTCTGAAAGCCCTGGAGCAAGGGCGCTACGTCGTAGGAAAAATCGAGGAGAAAGACAGGCTTCGCAGACCTGCGCCTCCGTATACGACAAGCAGTATGCAGCAGGACGCGGCAAATAAAATCAACTTCACCACAAAGAAGACGATGATGGTCGCGCAGCAGCTTTACGAAGGCGTGGAGATCAAAGGCAAGGGAACCATCGGTCTTGTCTCATACATCCGAACCGACTCGGTCCGAATCTCTGACGAAGCGCGGGATGCCGCGAAATCATTTATCATCGACAACTATGGCGAGGATTATTACGGCGGCACTGTTTACACCAACAAAAAGAAGGACGTACAGGACGCTCACGAAGCGATCCGCCCGTCCAATGTCACCCTTACGCCTGAAGATATCAAGGATCAGCTTAGTAAGGATCAGTACAATCTGTACATGCTGATCTGGCAGAGATTTGTCTCCAGCCAGATGGCACCGGCGAAGCTCAAGGCAGTCAGCGCGGATATCGAAAACGGAATCTACGGATTCCGGACAACCGGATCGA
>ODAI013597977.1_pt1 | contig 11315 bp, 8 predicted proteins | sample 1539321 | NCBI WGS metagenome assembly ODAI01 (sample SAMN02144231, study PRJEB22623) | gut metagenome | biome: sheep rumen | host: Ovis aries | place: New Zealand
CAGGACAAGAAGATCGACTACAAGGATGCAGAGACTCTTAAGAAATACATCACAGAGAGAGGAAAGATCCTCCCTAGAAGAGTCACAGGCACATGCGCAATGCATCAGAGAGCCGTTGCAAAGGCTATTAAGAGAGCAAGAGTAGTCGCAATTCTGCCATTCGACGCAGATCAGTAAACTCGAAACAAACTGCCGCAGGATTTAATCCTGCGGTTTTGTTTTGGGGAGATTCTGTGAACGATGTGGCAAACGCATTGCCTTTGACGCAGCTATTGCTTACAATCGAAAGGTGCCAGCTAAAAGTATCAACAAAGATTTCTGCAGATACGAAAACCGGCTGGCAGCAAAAAGGAACATATTAAAAGATTGATTCAAAAAGGGAAAATGCCGGAGAACAAGACAGCAGAATCCTTAATAGCAGAAGCGGCGGATACTGAAAACACAGAGTCTGCTGCAGATAACGCTAAAAAGCAGGGCAGCCGTGAATTGAGAGATCTGCGCAAGTGGATCAGGTTCTTTTCGATTGCCTCTGTTCTGCTGATCGCGGCTTTTGCTCTGGCGGCTGCAATGGCATTCAGCCACTACAAAACATATCCGGGGCGAGTGGAAAGGGATTCGATCAGCTCGCCGGGCAGGGGTTCAGACTATATAGTCATTGGCTGGGACAAAGCCCGCAACACCGATGTGTATAAGGTCTGGTACCGCGAGAATGTCAGCAATGAAGCGGCAGATGATGCAAAAGATGCCGGCTCTGATTCGAATGCAGAAGGCGCTGCCAGTGAAAATGGCGAAAAGGAAGGGGAATTCGTTCCGGATGACAGCTGGACAGAGCTGGAGACAGAGGTTCCTGAGATAACTGTAGAAGGGCTCAGGGAGGGCACTTCGTATTCTTTTGTAGTCAGGGCAGATAATAAAAAGAAAGAAGGCGTTGCTACTGAGCCGCGAAGGTTCAGTACAAAAAAACCGCAAAAAATAAAGGCAGACAGAAAGATAACCAAATTCACATGCAGCAAACCTTTCAAAATAGACGTGTCTGCAGAAACCGATCTGATGTACGAGTCGGATGATCCGGAAGTGGCAATTGTGGATCCGTCTACTCAGGAAATCAGGATAACCGGAGCCGGCGTGGCAAGGATCACCATTACTGCAAGATCGTCCCGCAAATATGACAGCGCGAGTAAAACAGTAGAGCTGAGGGTAATAGACGCATCGCCTGTGGACGCCGGCGGAGCTTCCCCGAATATTATCTATGAGCTCACTCCGGACAACTGCGAAATCGTCAAAAGAATCACCGGAGCTGATGGCGCTGCAGTGCCGCAGGGGCTGGGCTACAGCGGAGATAAATACATAGTTGCTTACGGAATGGGCAATCCTGACCGCATCATCAGCTTCGATGCGGACGGGGATGGCAAGGAGGTCAGCGTGCCTTCCGTTTCAATGGGCCATCCGAACGGCTTCACTTATGCAGACGAGAACGGCCTCTGCTATTGCGTAAGAGGCTGGACTTCAACAGCATATACCTATGAGCCGGAATCAGACAGCTATGGCTCGGTCAACCTCTCGTACGGGTGCTCGGGAATCGGTTACGACAGAAAAGAGAAACTGCTCTACACCTGCTCGCGAACCGCGATGGTAGCGTATGACATAAGCGACGGATACAGCGTTAAGTACAGATGCGGCGTTGTGAGCCACAGCGGCTCGGTATACACGCAGGATTGCGGAGGCCACGCGGGCATCATGTTCAGGTGCCTGTCCGGTGCAGATAAACACGGTATAAACTACATAGACCTGTACGATATGAAAAACGGCAGGTACCTTGGGACATTCACCTGCGACCTCTCAGAGGTAGAGAGCTGCATAGTGGATAAAGACGGCTTCCTCGAGATACTGTCGAACAATTCGAGCAACGAGGACTACATCTGGAAGACAGATCTTAATATAGATACGCTTGGCGAAGGGCTGTAGACCAGCGGGCATAAAGGACTTCATTGTGAAGTCCTTTTTTGTGCTTTTAGGAGCTGCGGAAAGGCGGTTCACTCCCATGTGTGATATACTTGTTTACAGTAAAATATATCAATTTCAGGAGGGATAATATAATGTCGTGCACAACTGTGCTTGTAGGTAAGAGGGCTAGTAACGATAACTCAACAATGATAGCAAGGACTGACGATGGTCACTTCGACGTAAAGAAGACTATCGTGGTAGAGCCAAAAGATCAGCCGCGCAAATACAAAAGCAAGATCTCCCATGTGGAGATAGAGCTTCCGGACAATCCGATGAGATATACCGCAAGCCCGAGCGTAGATACCAAAGAAGGCATCTGGGCTGCTACCGGTATAAATGAAGCGGGAGTAGGAATGACCGCAACAGAGACTATTACAACTAATTCTCTGGTGCTCACTGCAGACCCGCTGGTGGAGCTGAAACCAGCAAAGGGCCGCACAAAGGAGGTGCCGGGAGGCATTGGTGAAGAGGATATCGTAGTGCTCGTTCTCCCATACATTCACAGTGCAAGAGAAGGAGTTGTAAGGCTCGCCTCACTCCTCGAGGAGTACGGAACGTACGAGTCCAACGGCATAGCTTTCAACGATGAGAACGAAGTGTGGTGGCTCGATACTATCGGAGGACACCACTGGATAGCCACAAAAATCCCTGAGGACCGCGTTGTAATCAACCCGAACCAGTTCGGAACCGACCACTTCGATTTTGAAGACGCGTTTGGCAAACAGGAATCTCATATGTGCTCAGCTGACCTCAGAGAGTTCATCTGGGAGAACCACCTCGACTGCAACCAGAGCGGCGAGCTCGACCTGAGAAATATATTCGGTTCGCACAGAGATATGGACCACGTGTATAACACGCCGAGAGCATGGTTCATCGGACGCTTCCTGGCTCCATATTCGTATAAGTGGGACGGACCGGATGCAGACTTCAGCCCAGAAAGCGACAACATCCCTTGGTCGATAGTTCCGGACAGAAAGGTAACTGTTGAAGATGTGCAGTATCTGCTGTCAGCTCATTACCAGGGTACACCATATGATCCTTACGGAAAGCGCGAGCTCGGCATGACAGGCAAGTACCGCTCAATAGGAATCAACCGCACCGGCATTACCAGCATCTGCCAGATCAGAGACGGAGTTGCAGATGAGATCAGGGGCATCGAATGGGTATGCTACGGCTCCACAACATTCTCGTGCTGGGTACCAATCTACACAAACGTGCCATCAATACCAGCATTCCTGAGCAAGGTGACGCTTGACGTTACATCAGAGAACCTCTACTGGGCATCGAGACTTATAGGCGCAATGGCCGATAAGGACTACGACCACTGCATACAGAACATAGAGCGTTACCAGGATGCAGTCAACATCAGAGGCCGTCAGCTTATACACGAATACGATGCAAAGATGGCAGAGACAGGAGACTACACCCTTACAGCAGAAGCCAATAAAAAGATCTGCGAGATGGCAAAAGAGGAGACCGTTAAAACACTCGGACGAATCCTGCAGACATCCAGCGTAAGAATGAAAAACAACTCAAATCTTTCAGATAATTAGTGATAAGTAAACTCCAAGCTGGATCAGATAATAATTGCCTCGCGCAGCAAACGTCCTGCCGCGAGCGTGATAGCGAGCGAAGGGACGTTTGCGAGAGCGAGGCACGGTAAATTGCGATCGCAAATGTGACAGCGGGCGAAGGAATATTTGCGGGAGCGAGGCACGGAAAGCAGACATATGAAAGGGGGAAGAGACAATTGGATTACAAAGTAAAACTTACCGATGAGCAGCGAGCCATACTCGAAGGCTCAAAGGGTGAGACGCTTGCCAAGGTGATGGAATCACTGGTCAGATATGGTGAGCTCTTTGGTGCCACCGAGATGGTGCCTATCAGCAGCAAGTACAACCACCTTGTAACATCGTTCGGACTTAAGGCCCTCGGGCCGGTCTACTCGCTGATGGACAAGCTCCTCGAGGCCGGAGCTCCGTCAGGACAGAAGTTCACAGTAGACCCTAAGCCGCTCGATAAAAACGTTCCGAGCAGTTTTGCGCAGGACGTAGTATTCAAGATGTTCATGTACAGCAGGCAAAAGGACTACGAGAAGCAGCTTGCAGACCTCGGCCTCCTATCAGACAACGCGTTTACATGCACCTGCTACATGGACGAAGTAGGCAACAAGCCGGGATTCGGTGAGGTGCTGAGCTGGTCGGAGTCATCGGCTGTCGTATATGCCAACTCCGTGCTCGGAGCCAGATGCAACCGCAACTCGGGCATAATCGACCTCATGGGCTCAGTAATCGGATACGTTCCGAAGTTCGGACTCCTTACAGATGAGGGCCGCAAAGCGGACTGGATAGTTGAGATCAAAACAACAAAGAAGCCGGAGGCGCAGCTGCTCGGATCAGCAATCGGCATGAAGGTAATGGAAGATGTTCCTTATGTTGTCGGACTCGACAAGTGGCTCGGCAACGAGCTTGATGACGAAGCCTGCACCTACCTGAAGGACTTCGGAGCAGCAACAGCATCGAACGGAGCTGTAGGCCTGTATCATGTAGATGGTCTCACACCGGAAGCGGTGAAATCCGGAAGAGATCTTATTAAGGAAGGTGCGAAAGTCTACGTTATAGATGATGAAGAGCTCGAGAGAGTCTACCGTGAGTATCCTGTGATCTGGAAGAACAAGGACGCTGATCCTAAGCTCTGCTTCATGGGATGCCCGCACATGAGCCTGCAGCAGCTCAAGGACTGGACAGATAAGGTGGAAGCCGGACTCGCAAAGAGCGGAGCAGCCAGGGTTTCGGTTCCTACAGTATTTACTGCTGCGCCAGACGTTCTCGAGGAGTTCGGAAAGACTCCTTACGCAGAGAGACTCAAGGCTACCGGAGTTATCACATCGTACATCTGCCCGCTCATGTACATGAACAATCCTCTGAGCGAGAAGATGCCTGTGATCACCTCGAGCAACAAGCTCAGAACATACACATCTGCGCGCTATTACACAGATGACGAGATACTCGATCAGATCACACAGAACAGGAAAGGAGGCAGAAAGAAATGAAATCGTTTCAGGGACGCGTAGTTGCGCCGGGCAGGGTATCTGCTGAGGCGCTCGTATCACACGGCGGACTTAACACTCTCGCCTCATTCCAGAAAGCACTGCAGTTTGGAGACAAAAAGGCCACATGCGGCGACCAGAACAATCCTGACCTCTACGGAAAGCAGATGGCCGGCAAGGCGCTGTGCCTGCCTCAGACCATAGGCTCCACAACAGGAGGGCTCGTTCTGTACTGCGCATGCTCCATGGGCCGCCAGCCTGCAGCAATGCTGTTCTCGAATCCGATCGATTCGCTGGCAGCTGCCGGTGCGGTTCTTGCCGATGTGTGGCTCGAAGGGCCGGAGTCAAAAATGCCGGTAATCGACTCTCTCGGAGATGAGTTCCTTGAGTATGTAAAAGACGGAATGAACATCATTATCCAGGAGGACGGTAAAGTTTTAGTAAGCGATCCATTTTAAAAGAGAAAAATGAATACAATAGAAATCAATACGGGACTCGGGAAAGTTATAGGAACGGTAGAAAACGGGGTATGCATGTACAGGGGCATCCCTTATGCAGTCACCGAGCGCTTCGAGATGCCGAAGCCGTATCCGAAGTGGGACGTGCTCGATGCGACCGAAGGTGAGATAGACTGCTATCAGTATCTTACATACAGGGATGAATCAACAGGCCCGGACGCGTTCTACCATAAGGAGTTCAGAGAAAATCATATAACCACCTTCGCGGAATCACCTATGTCGCTGAACATTATCGCGAAAGAAAACGCTGAGAAGCAGCCGGTGCTGGTGTTCATCCACGGGGGAGGCTTCGAGACGGGCACAGTCGGCGAGCTGCCTTACGGCACCTGCACCGAGTATGCAAAACACAACGTGGTATTTGTATCGCTTGGCTACCGGCTGAATGTGTTCTCGCTTTACGAGAACGGCAATTACGGACTGCACGATATGGTGTTCGGCATCAAATGGATACACGAGCACATAGCCGACTTCGGAGGTGATCCTGACCGCATCACCATAATGGGGCAGTCGGCCGGAGCAATGTCCATTATGAACCTGCTGTACTCGCAGACGCTCAAGGGCTACGTAAAAGGCGCTGTTCTGATGTCTGGCGCGGGAGCGGTTCCTATAATCCCCAAGCCGTGGACAAAGACCAAGTCCCTGCCGTTCTGGGAGGGCGTCCGCAGGAGGGCAGGCGTTGAGACGACCGAGGAGTTCAAAGAACTCCCCGCTGAAGTGATCTGGAACGCGTGGTACGAGGAATCCAGAGAGAACTGGAGCTTCCAGGCCGTGCAGCCGGGAATCGACGGAAAGATAATACCGGACCTTCCGCAGAAAGTGATCAACAAAAGGGAATACCTTGATATACCTATGATAGTCGGAGTCACATCGCAGGACTTTATGCCGTATATAATTTACGACATGACTATAGGCTGGGCTATGAAGCATGTAAGGCAGGGAAAGGCGCCGGTATACGGATATCTGTTCGACAGGCATCTTCCAGGCAAAAGCTTCAAGGCTTTCCACGGATCAGACCTCTGGTATATGTTTGGCAACATGGATAAATGCTGGCGTCCGTTCGAGAAGATCGATTATGAGCTTAAAGATCAGATGGTGCACTATATAGCTAACTTTGTGCGCTATCAGGATCCGAACGGAGGCGGGCTGCCATACTGGAGACCTGTGAGCAGGCTGAACAGATCTTTCAGACACTTCCGCGACAAATCAACACGTTCCATATCGCCTGTACAGATCCGCAAAAAGATGGATCACACCTTTGCGAGAGACAAGGGACCTATGTAAAGGAGGGCTCAGCATGAGCATCAAGGAATACGCAAAAGAGATGATCGAAAGGGATCAGGTGTTCAGGGATATTGCAGAACAGACTGAGACCCTGTGGATCAACGATAAACTGCTTCCGTTTGAGATGACGGACGCACTCTGCCAGCTGGTCGTTACCGATGAGGACATCGAAGACACAGAGAGAAGGCTCCACAAGTTCGCACCTTACATTAAGAAGTGCTTCCCGGAGACAGCAGAAGATGACGGACTCATAGAGTCGCCGCTCGCCGACATCCCGGAGATGAAGAAAGCACTCGAGGAGAAGTACGGTACGGAGATCCCGGGCAGGTTCATGCTCAAGATGGACAGCCACCTTCCGATCGCCGGCTCGGTCAAGGCCAGAGGCGGCATCTATGAAGTGCTCAAACACGCCGAGGACCTTGCGCTCGAGGCCGGGCTCATTACTGAGGACGATAACTACGAGAGATTCGCCGATGACGACATGAAGGAATTCTTCGGAAAGCACACCGTGCAGGTCGGCTCCACCGGAAACCTCGGATTGTCAATAGGCATCATGAGTGCTTTTCTCGGATTCAAGGTAAAGGTTCACATGTCTGCAGACGCAAGGCAGTGGAAGAAAGACATGCTCCGCAGCAAAGGCGTCGAAGTCATAGAGTATGAAGAGGATTACTCTAAGGCTGTCAGCGAGGGCCGCAGGCTCTCCGACCTCGACCCAACGAGCTACTTCGTAGACGATGAGTACTCGCTGCCGCTCTTCCTGGGTTATGCTGTAGCAGCCGGAAGAATGAAAAAGCAGCTTGAGGAGAAGGGTGTCACAGTCGATAAAGACCATCCGATGATCATCTATGTGCCTTGCGGTGTAGGAGGAGCACCGGGCGGAGTCTGCTACGGATTTAAGCGCCTGTTTAAGGATGACGTACACATCTTCTTCTGTGAACCGACGCTTTTCCCTTCAGTGCTGCTCGGAATGGCATCCGACAGATTCAACGAGGTGAACGTAAGCGACTTCGGTCTTACCGGAATGTCTGCAGCTGACGGACTCGCATGCGCCAGCCCTTCGGGCCTGGTCACAAGGATCTGCCGCAATCTGCTCTCGGGAGACTTCACCGTTCGCGACGCGATCCTGTTCGACTATATGAGAATGCTGAAAGATACAGAAGACATCTTTATTGAACCATCGAGCTGCGCCGCGTTCACCGGACCACTTAATATAATGAAGCTTGATGCGGGCAGGGCATATCTCGAGAAACACGGACTGACCGGAGAGAAGCTGGCTAACGCCACACAGGTTTGCTGGGCAACCGGCGGCAGACTCGTGCCAGACGAGATCTGGGACAAATACATGAATACATATATGGAATAGGCAATAAAAACGGGCCAGCTCAGCTGGCCCGCAGTTTTTATCCGAGAGGGATCTCTACAACCTCTGCCATCTTTACGAGCGTATGCTCTATCTGGCCTGAGATGTCTTCAACCATGCGTTTGGTGATCTCTTCGTTTTTCTCTTTATCCAGACTTTCGTAGAACGACTCCTTTACATCTTTGCTGATGCTGTCCATGCGCATCTTGAATGTGTTTTTAGGAACCAGCTTGCGGACTGTTTTAGGGATATCTGCTGTCAGCAGCTTCTCCTGCATTTTGTCCTTGCCGAGTATAAGAACTACGGCTGACGCTATGACTCCGATGATAACGCCCTCAGGACCTGCCATGAACGGTATGAGGTCTATGGCAGATATCAGAATGGCAACGACTGCCGTAACGATAGAGTCGATGAGGAAGGTCATCTCCTCAACCGCGAAAATGTTCTTTGCGTCTACCTTGATGTCGATATCCGAAGCCGAAAGGTACGATCTGAGGCTGAGTGCTGTATACGGAACTCTGTGCTTGATGCAGATTGGAACCGTGTACGACTCGAGCTCTTCGATCACAGGCTTGAGCCACGATGTGATTGGCCCTGCCAGCAGCTCTCTGGTCTCATCCTGCCTGAGAAATTCAGTTACCTCTGCCTGAAGTATCTCATCGGTGTCGGAAAGCTTCTTTATTTCTCCGTCTCTCCATCTGTCAAACATAGGCATTGCTACCTGCTCTATGATAGGTTCTACCAGGCAGTCGACAGCATCTTTGTAGAGAAGCGGTATATGCTTTTCTACGATGCCCTCGATAGTGGTGGACTTGATGAGCTGATCGAGATCATCGCGGAACTCTTTGATGTCTTCATCGATGCGGCCGCAATACGCGAGTCCTCTGGATACCGAGAACTCAGGATCCGATGCGGAGATGATGACCGAGTCAGTGAACACCTCGCTGCACCAGTCTCTGATGGAGGCCAGCTTGCTGACTCCGCCGGTCAGGAAGATGAGCTCAGGCTGCTCGCCCGAGATATGCTCCTTAACATCTTTAAGCGAATCGATAAACACTTCTTTCCACGAGCGGTTGTTGAGCGCAGGAGTCCTGCGGTTTACGAGCTGAAGAGCTGTAGCTCCGTTCATTCTGAGTGTCAGCTTTACAGGGCGGTCATAGTGCATGACTATGGTTTCCTTGCACTCATGGGTCGACCAGTATTCTTCGTCGGAAAAGTACTTTTCCTTAAGCCTTCTGGCAGCGAACTCTGCGTAGTTTTTCCACGCGTCGCTGGCCTCGAGGACAGACTTGATCTTCTTGCGCGCAAGGCCCGATGCTTCAACAGATTCCTGAAGCAGGATCTCATCCATGATTCCGCCGCCGAGTACTACTTCGCCGGCAGTCTGCATCTCAACCTCTTTGCCACCCATAATGTAGGCGAAGTCCGTTGTTGATGAGCCGATATCTACAACGAGCACAGGCTTTGAAAGAATATCGACGCCGATTTGCAGATGCTTGGACTGGCATGCGCTGACCATGGCCGCTCTCGATTCCGAGATAATTTTTGCAGGAGGGTAACCCGCGCTCTCGAAGATCTCGCGGTAATGCTCCCTGGTGTTTTTATTCCAGCCCGCAGGGCATCCGATGTAGAATGAGCAATCCTCGTTCTTTATGAGATCGCCACTGCCGTAGAGCTCGCCGAGCACGCCGGCCGCAAAGCTCTTAACATCTGCCGCGCTTGAGCGGTCTGTGAGGAACCTGCTCTTGAAGCGGATCTTGCGCTTAACAACATTGTCGGCATAGCAGGCCTTTTCGCCAATGAGGAGCTCGCCCGAAGAAAGCTGCGCATAAGCCGTAATAAAACTCTGCTCACCGACAACGGTGAGCATTTCCGGAACTACCTGATCTTCTTTGCTGAGTCTTGAGACTGCACTCTCGGCATCTCCGAGGTCAAATCCGAAAAAACGATCCATTACAGAGCCTTTCTGTTAGTTTATCTCCCTGAAGAGGCAAGACCCTTCTTGAGCAGTCCGCCCTGAGCAACAATTGCAGGCCTTATGGTTGCAGCCTTGCTGCCAGGCATCAGGTCGAAGTATTTCGCATTATCTTTGCTGTAGTCTACTACTTCTATCTGTTGCTTGTGGAGGAAGAACTTGATTTGCTCTACCTTCTCAAGCGCATACTCAGGGTCTCCGCTGTAGGCAGCTGCGAGCAGATCCGAGAACAGTTCGAGTTCTGACTGGGTCACAGTTCTTCCGTCTATGCTGCCTGCTTTTTCGCGCTTATCCCAGCGCTCCTTGGCACGGATTTCTTCAATGCTCTGATCTACTGAAAGCAGTGCGGTGCGGAAGCTGCGGTAGATGCGTTCAGCATCTATGCGGATATCTACCTGATATTCTTTTTTACCCCTTGCCTTAGGACGGCTGTACATGTAGCCCGAGAAGTAAAGTGCGACCAGACCTGCCAGAGTGGCACCTCCGTGAAGAATCACCTGATCGCGCGCGTTTTCTGCTACTGCTGTGTACGCATCCATCATCAAAGGTCCGAAGCCAAAGACACAAAGTGCGAGGCCGATAATGAGGAGTATAAGGAACGATGGCGTAAATGATCCTCCAGTGTCTTCATCGCTCGCGCGCCCGCTTTCCCATACCTTGATTTTTCCGTTGGAATCGATCAGAGGCAGTGAAAGCCTGACCGCCTGCATCAGGTATGCGGCGGACTCCCTTTCGCGGTCGCTCTCACAGTGCTCGTTGTGCTTAAGGAGCAGCCTGTCTATTTCGTTTTCGAGTACGTGAACAGCCTTCTCGGCGTTCCCGGCTGAGGAAAGCTCGGTAAGGAGCTTGTCCTTGTCCTTTTCAAGGATATCTGTCATTTTCATAGTAATCTAATAATACCATTGTTATCTGGTTTTATGAAGACTCAAAATCATCCTCGTGCAAGCACGCCATGGGCTCCGCCCGGATTTAACATTGCTGATCTTAACCGGTATGGAGCTTTTCAATATACTAAAAAAAGCGCAAGCGTCATCAACTATAACAGACGCCAGATATCCCCCGCCTCTAAGCGGAGTGAAGGCGGCGGGTTCTATGTCAGACTTTCAGTGGCTGGGCCGAAATCCCCCC
>ODAI013877442.1_pt1 | contig 11314 bp, 7 predicted proteins | sample 1539321 | NCBI WGS metagenome assembly ODAI01 (sample SAMN02144231, study PRJEB22623) | gut metagenome | biome: sheep rumen | host: Ovis aries | place: New Zealand
ATGAAAATGCCCTTCGTGGGTTCTACCCGCTGTCGCAACTGCGCTTCCGTCAAGGTGCTGAACACCTCCACGCCGGGATGGTTGAGTGATGTGATTTCTATGATATTCATTTCTCGGAGTTTTGTGTGGTCAGCAGTTCCTTGGCGCTTTCCGTCAGGTAGGGGCGTATGACGGCGTAGGGGATGGTGAAGGCCGGATCTCCCCAGTCGAAGGGACAGATGTCGTAGATGGAGTAATGGAAGCGCACACCGTCGGCCACGAGGTAGGGCGGGAAGGTCGGCATGGGCATCAGGCTGAGGTCGGTGGTGCAGATTTCCTCCAGCTGTTGGTCACTCGACACCTCGAAGTAGGATTTCAGTCCCTCACGGATGAGGGCGAAAAGCTGTTCGTCGGTCCTGGCCAGGATGTCGTTGCTGAAACGGTGGCCGTCGCTGATGCGGAAAGTGACCCCATAGTCGGAATATTCACCGTGAGCCCCATGGGTGATGTAGGAATAGCGGTAAACCTCGTAGGTGACAAACTTCTCTCCCCGGCATGTCAATCTGATGTCGATGCCCTCCTCGGGAGCGTCGGTGTCGCTGATGTGGTCAATCCCCATCTGCTCCAGTGTTTTTGCCAGAGCCTCTTGCCTGTCCCTGCAGTAACGGCGCACCATTTCCTGAGGGTCGTCACCGATGTTGGCCGTCCCATGCTCGAAGAGGGTCGTCTTGATGAAATCCCTGAGAGTCTTCACGATCACCTGTGGACCCTCCACGGGATAGTCGATATAGACGTCGCATGACCCATGCTCGCTCTTGAGGGCGAACTTGAACGAGTCGGTGCGCAGGAGGGGAGTGCCGCTGACCGTGTTTTCTGATGCCGTGGCCTCCTCAAGGGCGGGCTTGTGGGCATTCTTGCACTGGATGAGCAAGAGTGCGAGCGACACAAGAAACAGGTATGGCAACGAGCGCATAGGCATTTTTTTATCTCTTGAACGGCAAATATACGCAAATATTTGGAATATTCCTATTTTTTCTTTATATTTACACCCGAATTGGAGGATTATGTATGAAAAAATTCAGTCAGTTTCTTATCATTTGTTTGCTGGTGTTGCTGTTTCCGGTGGCGGAAGTGAGTGCTCAGAGCACTGCGCAAAGCATCAGTGGCGTGGTGCGTGACGGCAAGACCGGGCGCAAACTATCGCAGGCCAGCATCACCACTCTGGAGAGTCATGAGGCCACGGTGACCAATGCCGACGGCTTTTTCACGCTCAAGACCCAACGGCCTGTGGAGGCCATCTACGTCTCCTGTCTGGGTTATTCCACCATTAAAGTGCCACTTGATGGAAAATCATCCGAAAACCTGAAAATCAGACTTTTGCCAGGTACTATTACACTCTCAGAGGTGATTGTCTCGGCGATGAATCCCCTTGAAATCGTGCTGGCTGCCATGGACAAGATCAGCACCAACTACAGCCGCAATAACGAACTGATGCGGTGCTTCTATCGGGAGACCACCCAGAAGGGCCGGCGATACATCTATGTGGCTGAGGCCGTCACCCACCTCTACAAAAGCGGTTACAACCGCCTCACGGGAATCGACCGGGTGGCCATAGAGAAGGGTCGCAAGCTCGTCAGCACCCGCGAGACCGATACCCTCGGAGCCAAGATCCAGGGCGGTCCGACGCTGCCTGTCACCCTCGACCTCCTGAAGAACCGTGAATTGCTGCTCGACCGGGAGGAACTCGGCCTCTACAACTTGCGGATGGAGGTGCCAGTGACCATCGACAACCGTCCGCAACTGGTCATCTCGTTTGAGCCCGCTTTTGTCACCGACCATGTGTTGCAGCGCGGGCGGATGTACATCGACCGTCAGAACCTGGCTTTCACTCGTATCGAGATGTCGCTCGACATGTCGGATGAGGTACGTGCCTCGCAAGCTATCCTGTTGCACAAGCCCGTCGGGGTGAGGTTCAAGCCCCGTGAGCTTCAGACCACCGTGTCCTACCGCTACGACAATGGCATCAGCCGGTTGCACTATCTTCATAGCGATGTGCGCTTCTATTGTGAATGGAGGCGTAAGCTGTTTGCCTCGCCTTATCACGTCGAGGCCGAGATGGTGGTCACCGACCTCCTCTCAGAGAATGCGGAGCCCATCAGAGGCAAGGCCTCGTTCAGTTCGCACGACTCCTATTATGACAAGGTGGAGTTTTTCGCCGACCCCGATTTCTGGGGCGACTACAACATCATTGAGCCATCCGAGTCGTTGGAGAACGCCATCCACAAATTGCGGAAGAAGTAAAAGAGTTTCTCACCCTTGAAGGAAAGTCTTTTCAAGGCTTGCCTGAACCCCCTGTTGCTCTTTCCATTGTTCGTGCCCCCAATTGTCCTTCCATCTGCTGTGGCACCAATTGCCGTTTCCGTCGGCTGTGGCACAGACCAGCTCCTCTTTCCTTGCAAGGGGAGGGGAGTGCCTGACGGACAGAGGAAGAGGATACAATAAAAGACATTTTAAAGTGGATGCATAATTAAAAAACAGCCGCTTCCGAAAGTTCTCGGGAGCGGCTGTTTTGAAGGTATTTTCTCATTACTCGAATTTGAAATCTTCTATCGTTACGCCATCACCGTAGATGGTCTTGAAGTCATCCCTCATCGAAATGACATGGTAGCCCGCCTCACGCCACTGGGCACCTAATGAAAGAGCTTTCTCACGGTTGGCATGGTCTCTGGCATCATCGTCGGCAATCAGCATGAAGGCAGCAGAGCGGTAAGTGTTGCTCAGACAGAAATTGTGCATGGCGCAGTCGCCGCCGCTGTTGCCAAACGACAAGACAGGCACCTTGCCAATCTCCTGAGTGATTTGCAGCACCTTGTTGGTCTTCAGGTTCTTGATGATGAGTTCGTCGGTCCTGATGAGGTCTTCTTCCTTGCCCATGGTATAGTTGACGCCAGCCTCATCGCCCTGCTTTCTCGAGCGCAGTTTCACGTCCATGCCAATCACACGGTTGGGGTTGATGCCTAGAGGTTCAACCAGTGCTCTGCAGATGAACCTGTCGGAGCCGGATACTACATAGAAAGTGAATCCATTCGCCTTGAGATAGTTGAACACCTGCAGCATAGGCTGGTAGACACCCTGGCCGTAGGTCATTCCGCGGAAGCCGTTGGCAGGTTTGGCTGCGAAAGCCTTGACGTAGGCGTCAAACTCAGCCAGCGACATCCCAGCGTATGCCTTTGCAGCCGCCACGGCATGTTTCATGTCGAAATGTGAGGGGAGCGGTTTTCCGTTTCTGACAAAGTCTCTGATTTCCTGTGCCGTCTGCTTGACATCGTCGGGGGCGATGTTTTTATATGCCTCATCCTCCAGCACGCGGTATTCCAGCATGAGGTATTCGAAGTAGGTCGGATAGAGTTCGGCGACGAAAGTGCCGTCCATGTCGAAAGTGGCGATTCTGTCTTCCTCCTTGATGAAATTCTTGGATTTGGGGTTAGTCACGTCCTCGACGTATTCTTGCAGAGCGTTCTTGGCTTCACAGTCATTCCACAAGGTGAAATAGTCTATTTTGGCAGGTGCGTCAGAGTCATCATTGCCGCAACCACTGAGGATGCCGATGAAGGCAATGAGGATAGGGATAAAAAGTTTTTTCATAACGTCTTGTCTTTTTTCTTTTTTTTGAAGGTTTTGACTTGTCGTGCAAAAGTAATCATTTTGAACCTAACAGCCAAGGGATTCGCAATCATTTTGCTCTTCTTGGTTTTGGGAGACGCCCTGATGTGACGTCTCTACATTTTGCGCCTCGTGTGTTTTGGGAGACGCCCCGATGTGACGTCTCTACATTTTGGTCTTTTGGGGGGTGGGAGTGATTTGATGTGATGAGAAGGACTTTTTTAAAGTGGATTCAAATTTTTTCATGGAAAAATGCTATTTTTGCATTCGAAAGAACGATTGGTTACCCTGATGAAAGGATCCTTTGCATGATGAATGGTTTCACAGCCCCTTTCACCCATCCCGTCTATGTGATGCTCAAGCCAGCTGGCGCACGATGCAATCTGGCTTGCCGCTATTGTTATTACCTCGGGAAATCACGGTTTTATGAGGATGTGCAGCGGCATGTGATGCGTGATGAGTTGTTGGAAGTTTTTACGCGCGAGTATATCCAGATGCAGATCCAGCGTGAGGTGCTGTTCACCTGGCATGGCGGCGAGACGCTGTTGCGGCCGCTCTCCTTTTATCAGAACGCACTGCGGTTGCAACACAAATATGCCGGATACCATGTCGTGGACAACTGCATCCAAACCAACGGGACATTGCTTACTGACGAGTGGTGCCGTTTCTTTCATGATAACGGATGGTTGGTGGGGCTTTCCATAGACGGGCCACAGCCCATGCACGATGCCTATCGGAAAGACAAGCGGGGAGGAACGACGCATCATCAGGTGATGAGAGCGATCGAACTGCTCGACAAGTATGGTGTGATGTGGAATGCCATGGCCGTGGTCAACCGTCTCAATGCCGATTATCCTGTGGATTTCTATCGTTTTTTCAAAGGGATCGGGTGCCGTTATTTGCAATTCACGCCCATCGTCGAGCCCCTTCTTTCAGAAAGAGGCAATGCGGGAAAAGGAGGCAACGGAAGAGGTCCGGCTGTCACGCCCGAGTCTGTGACTCCAGCGCAGTGGGGCTCGTTTCTTTGTCAGGTGTTTGATGAGTGGCAGAAAGAGGACGTTGGGGCAGTGTACGTGCAGCTCTTTGAATCGACTTTGGCCAACTGGGTGGGAGTGGAGCCCCCCGTTTGTTCCATGGCCCGTCACTGCGGTCATGTGCTGGTGATGGAGTTTAACGGTGATGTGTATAGCTGCGACCATTTCGTCTTCCCCGAGCATCGTTTGGGAAATATCCTTGAGCAGCCTCTGGCAGAACTTGTCGGTAGTGCTCAACAGCGGATTTTCCAGACGCTCAAGACCCGTCTTCCTGGTGTTTGCCGGCAATGCCCGTTTGAGTTTCTGTGTCATGGGGAATGTCCCAAGAACCGATTATGCCATACCGCAGAGGGAGAGGCAGGGTTGAACTACCTGTGTGAGGGGTATCGCCGTTTTTTTGAGCATTCCGCCGATTTCATGAGGAGAATGGCAGAGCAGGTAGTCGGATGATGCCTGGCGCTTTCGTCTGGTCATAGGTCGGAATAGTCGGAGGTGTCGGAATAGTGGGAGGTGTCGGAATTGGCGGAATTGGCGGAATTGGCGGAGTGGTCGGAATTATAGTGTAAGAACATTTGGCTTAACTTCTTTAACTTCAATGACTTCTTTACTTCCGAAAGATAAGTAAAGCTTAATCGTCGGGAGTAGGCCAGTTGGGAGAGGGCATGCGGGCCGCTTTCATCTGTTTGTCGAACTCCTCGACCATTTCGGGATGCTCGGCAGCCAGGTTGTGGCTCTCCGTCACATCGTCGCGCAGGTTGTAGAGTTCGAGCGGCGCACCCCGTTTCACCGTCACACATTTCCAGTCACCCTTGCGCGCGGCCCTCTGCACACCGGGAAATTCCCAATAGAGCATACGGTTGTCGGTATCCACCTGCTGTCCATAGAACAGCGGCAGGATATTGATGCCGTTGATGCCCTGCGGCAGGTGAGCCGTGGCCCCTGTCAAGGCCGCGAAGGTCGGCATGATATCCGGGAAATAGATGATGTTGTCGAGCGTTTGCACAGGCACCTTCCCCGGTTGGTTGACGATGAGCGGTACACGGATGCCCCCCTCGTAGAGTTGTCCTTTCCTTCCGCGGAAGCCCGCATTGCAGTTGAAGAGTTTCAACGGAGCCTGCACCGCTGCCCCGTTGTCGGAGGCGAAGATCACCAGTGTGTTGTCGCGCAAGTGGAGTTTGTCGAGTTCCTTGAGCAATCGTCCGATGGCTTCATCCATGTGGGTGATGAGTGCTGCATAGCGCTTGGTGTTCATGTCCCATTGCTCATCGTCATACCATACGGTGTTGTCGATGATATAAGGTTCATGCGGTGCATCGAAAGCCAGGTAGAGGAAGAACGGGTTCTGTCGGTTGCGCTTGATAAACTTGATGGCATCGTCGGTCGACAGGTCGGTGTTGTGCTTCACGTGCTTGTCGTGTGCATTGGCCTTGATATGGATGAGGCGGTCGTTGTCGAAGCGGTAGTAGGGATAATAATAAGGTGAGTTGGAGTGCACGGTGGAGATGGTCCAGCCATAGAACTCGTCGAAACCGCGGTGATTGGGAGACGAGCCAGGGTCATAGCCATCGAGATGCCATTTGTTGACCAGGCATGTGCGGTATCCGGCAGCCCCCACCACGGTGGCCAGTGTGGTGTCCTCGGGCAGGAGGTTGGCGCGGCGGATATAGGTGGTGTCGCCCTTGGCGTTGATTTTCACGCTCTGTATGCCGCCGGCCGGACATTGGTTGTCGCGGATACGGGTATGGCCGGTGTCCTTGCCTGTCATCAGTGAGCATCGTGAAGGCGAGCTGATGCCGCTGCCCGCATAGCATTGTGTGAACCGGGTGCCAGTGGCAGCGAGTCGGTCGATGTTGGGCGTCTTCACATGCTCACTACCATAGCATGACAGGTCGCCGTAGCCCATATCGTCGGCCAGGATGAAGATGATGTTGGGCCGCTCCGGCGTCGCTTTGGTCTTGGGTGTGCCGGCTTGGGCAGCATGAGGGATGATGACCCCTGCTGCCAGGATACTGCTATATCGGATGGCTTTTTTCATGAAGATCTCGCTTGTGTGAAGGATAAGGAGTTTGCTTGATTTGCAAAAAAAAGTGTTTTTGTGCAATTGGGCAAGAAAAAGCGGAAGTTTTGGGTTTTTTGAGGCGATGAGTAAAGGCAAGTGATTTCGACCTGTGCGGTTGGAAACGAATCCCGATGAACGGTGAAGACGGCCTGCCTTTTCTCGGATTACAAATCCTGATACTCAAAGCGTCGGGATTCTTGGACAAGCCAAGCGTCACCCTGCGGGTGCCGAGCGACAAATCCCGACGAACGGGGAACTAAAGTTTTTTCGGATTACAAATCCTGATACTCAAAGCGTCGGGATTACAAATCCCGACGAACTAAGAACTAAGGAATCCTGACGAACGGGGGCATCGGGATTGCAAATCCCGATGAACTAAGCGACAAATCCCGATGAACGAGCTATTCGACGGAAGAGTTGCGATACTATCGCAACACACAGAACCATCAAAGGCATAAAATGTGAAAAAATGAGAAACGGATGTCGGAAATCAGTTTTTTTATTTAACTTTGCGGCATTGATTGGAACGTATATTATTCACTAAATTTCAAAAACATGAAAAAACATTATTTCCGTGTGGTGGTTTTCCTGTTGGCAGGAAGCATGCTCACCAGTTCGTGCATCGGTTCGTTCAGTCTTTTCAACAAGTATGCCGCCTGGCAGTGTGAGATGAGCGACAGCAAGTATCTCAATGCCATTGTCGGTTTCTTCCTTATGCCGATAGTAGGCAGTGTCTGTCTGTTTGTCGACAGCGTGGTGCTCAATACCATTGAGTTTTGGACGGGCGACAATCCCGTGGCATCCAATATCGGCAAGACCCAGAAGATACTCGGTGAGGATGGCAAGCTCTATGCCGTGAAGACCCTTCGCAATGGTTATAAGATCACGGCACCCAACGGCGAGGTGACCCGCCTGATCTACGACAAGGCCAACGACAGTTGGTCGATCAGCCAGAACGGCATCACCAAGGAGATCTTCCGTTATAATGAGGACGGCAAGAGCATCAAGATGGAGGTCAATGGCCAGAGCCGCGACTTCACCCTCAATGAGCAGGGCGTGATGCAAGCCGAGATGGCTGCCCACCAGGGCTTCTTCCTTGCCGCCAAATAAGCGGTCAGCATGATAAAAAAGTGAGGAGACGGCAGAGAAGGTCGTCTCCTCACTTTTTTGTGCTCTGGCACCGAATCGCTCCACATTTATTTCACGCCACCCCCATCAATCAGGGATGAAACATAATTGAAAGGCTTTGGCATAATCCTTGATTGCAGTTAAGACATTTCGTATTAAATTTGCGACACAAAATAATCTTTACTCACTAATTTTTTTGTTAACCGCTGTTTATTATTAAATGTTTTAGCAGTATGAAGAAAATTTTTACATTGATGATGCTTCTGGCCTTCAGCGCATTACAGCTGTCGGCCCAGGAGCTGTTGCCCTTGGTGGGCAACTGGCGCTTTACCACTACGGGAACACCATCGTCGGACGGCAACATCTATTCCGGCGATGTCACTCTGACAGGACAGTGGGGCGACATGGGAGGAGCCGCCTGGGCCGGAGAAGTGCCACCCGGCGGCAAATCGACCATCACGATCAAGGTTTCGGAACCCCTGCCCGAAGGCTTCCAATGGAAGTACAACTATGTCGATGCCTCCGATGACAATGCCCAGTATGTGGGCTTTGCCGCCGGGCAGACCGAAGTGTCGTTTGTGTTTGAGCAGAACTACACCTTCCTGTCGCTCCAGTGGACCAAGAGCGACCCCGTCACCATCCATGTCCTGGCCGTGGAACGCACGGTGGAAGGCGATTTCCTCAAGACCCCCGACCTCTCGTTCTCGCCCGCCTCGGTGAGGCTGGAGCCAGGCGACCCCTTCACTGCCCCGGTGCTCAGCAATCCCTACAACCTGCCTGTGACCTATTCGGCTACGGCCAATCCCTCAGGTTTTGTCACTGTCGACAGCCAGTCGGGAGCCGTCGCTCTCGGCGATGGCGAGGGTAGTGGCAAGGTGACCGCCACCTTCGCAGGCAATGACGAGTATGTGGCCGGCAGTGCCTCCTACACCATCACCGTGAGAAAGAAAATAGAGGGCGGTATTCCACTGGTCTATGAGGTGGAAAACACGGGAGCCGATGTCTCACCGGTGCTCCCGAAGAAAGATGAGGCCCGCAAGGTAGATCCGCTACCCGACCCCCTGGAATGGTCGGACGGCAGTGGCCGCGTGACCGAGTTCTCTGACTGGGCACAGCGCCGCGGTGAGATCGCCAAGGAGATACAGCACTACGAGATCGGCGAGAAGCCCGTGGTCGATCCTTCGTCGGTTGTCGCCACGATGGAAGGCAACACGCTGAAAGTGGCCGTCACTGTCAATGGTCAGACGCTCAACCTCAGCGCCACCATCAGCTATCCCTCGACAGGTGAAGCCCCTTATCCCCTGATGATCGGTACGAGCGGCAACTCCCTGCCCTCGGCCATCTTCAGTTCGCGTCCTATCGCCACGATGACCTATTCCGAGAGCCAAGTCAACAATTACTCGCAGTTTGGCTCCCCCGCAGGTCGTGGCAACTATGAGTTTGACCGCCTCTATCCCGAACTGAAAGACAACGGCGCCTACAGTGAATGGGCATGGGGCCTGAGCCGTCTGCTCGATGGCTTGCAGCAGCTCGGACCCGAAGTGACCAAGATCGATATGAGTCACATCGGCGTCACCGGCTGTTCGTATGCCGGCAAGATGGCCCTGTTCTGCGGAGCCTTTGACGAGCGTGTCGCCCTGACCATCGCCCAGGAGCCCGGAGGCGGCGGCGCAGCCGCATGGCGCTACTCTCGCTGGATCAACGCCCAGCCCAACGCCGAATCAGTGGAGGGGCTCGACAATACCGACTACAACTGGTTCAAGCAGAGCCTGCGCGACACCTATAACGGCAAGAACGTGTCGTATCTTCCCCACGACCACCATGAGTTGGCCGCAATGGTCTGTCCGCGCGCCCTTCTCATGCTCGGCAACCCCGACTACACCTGGTTGGCCGACCCCTCGGGCTATGTCTCGATGAACGGCGCCCTGAAAGTGTGGGAACAGTTCGGCATCGAAGACCGTGTGGGCTATTCCATCGTCCCCGGTCATGGTCACTGCCAGTTGCCCACCGTGCAATACCCCGAGGTAGAAGCTTTCATCGACAAATACCTGCTGGGCAAGGAAGACGCCAACACCACCGTGCGCATCGCCCCCGCCAGCTATAAGGACATCGACCTCGACTGGTGGACCGGATGGTGGGGCAATGGCGAACCAGGTGAGTTTGGCGCCGACCCCGTGGTCTATCAGGGACCCGAGCCCGGCACTGAGACCCTGCTGCCCCTTGTAGGCAACTGGGCCAGTCGGGTGAGCGGCGAGGCCGCAGCTGACGGCAATATCTACAGCGGCACCGTCAATTTCACCGGACAGTGGGGTGAGGTAGGAGGCCGCGCCTGGGGCGCCGACGTCACCGAGGGCACCAAGCACGTCATCACGGTGAAGACCGCCAATCCCGTGCCCGCCGGCATCCAGTGGAAGCTCGGCTACAAGGACGAGTTTGGAGAGCCCATCGGCGAGACCTATCCCGCCATTGAGTCCGTCGGCAATGAGATCAAGATCACCCTCACCCAGAGCTACTGGTATCTCGCCGTGCAGCGCATGAGCAGTTCGGGCATCGACCCGATGGAGATCCTCTCCGTCACCCGCGACGTCTACCTCACGGATTTCACCCCCTCGAATGAGGACTTGGAAGTGCTGGTGGATTATGGTGCAGAGATCGAAGGACACCAGACCAGTGCCAACGGACTGCCAGCCACCGTTTCGCTGCCCGGCAACTGGGGCGACGTGAAACTCTGGGGCGAGCCGTTCAGCATCAATGACTATCCGCGCTACCGCATCGAACTGGGCGAGGCCCCTGGTGCAGAAGGACGCCTGCAGATGTTCATCCGCAATCAGGCACAGGCCGATGCCTACGGCGGCCATTACTATCCCTTCGGCGCCGACCAGACCGTTCTTGAGGGCACCTTCAACCCCAGTGACCTGGAGGAAGACCCTGTCGTCGTGCAGTTTGCCCTTCAGAACATGACCAACAGCACCGTGCAGACCAAGGTCAATGATGTGGTGCTCTACCGGGCCGACGGCACCGCCGTCCATACCAGTGGACTGGTGGCCAGCGGTTGGAATCCCGCCACCATCACCCCGTTCGGATCAGAACCCGTCTATCAAGGCACGGTCAACTTCACGCAGCAGTATGCCTACGTGGGACCCTACAGCGGCGAGGTGGCCTCTGGCACCTACCACCATTTCACCTTCCACACCGATGCCCCCATCCCCGCAGGATTCCAGATGGTCACCGTGATCGGAGGCGATGTGCAGACCACACCAGTTGTGGCAGAGGGCCAAGCGTATACGTTTGATGTCTTCAGCGACTATTCATTCCTTGCCCTGCAGTATACGGGAGAGCAGACCTCGTCAATCCACTTCGACCGCATCACCCGCGAGGTGCTGGAGATCGATCCCTCCGATATCCGTGGCATCACCACCGAGGAGTGCGACGTCGAGGTGGTCAGCATCCA
>ODAI011628633.1_pt1 | contig 11313 bp, 8 predicted proteins | sample 1539321 | NCBI WGS metagenome assembly ODAI01 (sample SAMN02144231, study PRJEB22623) | gut metagenome | biome: sheep rumen | host: Ovis aries | place: New Zealand
AGCGTCACCTGGACAGCATTCGTCGAACGCCATGATGATGTCGGCTCCGATGATCCTCTGGGTATCGACATTGTTCTCCGGGGTGAAGGTATGACGGGACCCGTCGATGTGCGAAGAGAAGGTGCAGCCGTCCGGGGTGAGTTTGCGGATGCCGGTAAGCGAGAACACCTGGAATCCGCCGCTGTCGGTGAGGATGGGCCTGTCCCATCCGGCGAAGCTGTGGAGACCGCCCGCTTTGCGCATCGTCTCGAGGCCGGGTCTCAAGTACAGATGATACGTATTTCCCAGAATTATCTGCGCACCGATGTCCTCCTTCAGATCACGGTGATACACTCCTTTGACCGACCCCACTGTCCCCACCGGCATGAAAATGGGGGTTTCCACCTGGCCGTGGTCAGTTGTGAAGACTCCCGCCCTTGCGGAAGATGCCGGATCGGAGGCTATTTTGGTAAAATGCATAAACTCTCGTATGTGACGATTTGAATTGCAAATTTAGCAATTTCCGCCAAAAGGACTTATATTTGCCCGATACAAGAACAACTCCGAGCAAAACATTTTTTCCATATGAACAAGAAACAACTTTCGCTAAAGCTCATCCTGATGAACTTCCTGGAGTTCGCGGTATGGGGCGCCTACCTCACTTCCCTCGGCCGTTATCTCGGCAACATCGGTCTGGGTTCCCAGATCAAGTGGTTCTTCGCCATGCAGGGAATAGTGTCCATCTTCATGCCTACGCTGATGGGAATAGTCGCCGACCGTCACATCCAGGCCCAGAAGGTACTCTCCCTCTGCCATGGTCTTGCCGGTCTCTTCATGATAGGTGCGGGAGTATACTGCATGCAGGCGGGTGACGCCGTACAGTTCGCCCCGTTGTTCATACTCTACAGCTTCAGCGTGGCTTTCTTCATGCCGACAATCGCCATCTCGAATTCCGTGGCGTACAACGCCCTGGGCAAAGCCGGACTCGACCCGGTGAAGGAATTCCCCCCGATAAGGGTATTCGGAACGGTCGGTTTCATCTGCTCGATGCTTCTGACGAACTTCCTCCACATAAAAGGGGTCGCGATGCAGGATTCATACACACAGCTGATTTCTTCGGGTATCCTGTCATTCGTCCTGTGCGCATACGCCCTCACGATGCCCGCATGCGAGACGAACAAGGGTGCTGACGACCAGACTCTCGCCGAGAAATTCGGCCTCAAAGCCTTCACCCTTTTCAAGGACGGTCAGTTCGCCATCTTCTTCATCTTCTCAATGCTCCTCGGAGCTTCGCTCCAGATCACGAACGGATACGCCAACACCTTCCTCGGATCTTTCGCTGAGGATCCGAACCTCGCCAACACCTTCGCCGTCAAGAATTCCAACGCGCTCATCTCCATAAGCCAGATATCGGAGACCCTCTGTATCCTCCTCATCCCGTTCTTCATGAAGAAGTTCGGAATCAAGAAGGTGATGCTCATAGCGATGTTCGCATGGGTGTTCCGTTTCGCGTTCTTCGGACTCGGACAGCCTGACTTCCCCGGAGTCATCCTCTTCATCCTCAGCTGCATCGTATACGGAGTCGCCTTCGATTTCTTCAACATCTCCGGTTCTCTGTACGTGGAGCAGAACACCACAACTGAGATCCGTTCCAGCGCTCAGGGACTCTTCATGCTGATGACCAACGGCCTCGGAGCGACCATCGGAACGCTTGCCGCCGGCGCCGTCGTCGACGCTTGCGACGTGTTCAACACTCCCGCCAACTGGGCTACCGCATGGTACATCTTCGCCGCCTACGCACTTGTCGTAGGAATCCTTTTCATGATCCTTTTCAAAGATCCGCAGAAAAAAGCGGCGAAAGCCTAGATGATACCGAGTTTCCGCAGAAGGGCATCGACCTCGGGTTCGTGTCCGCGGAAAGCTACATATGACACCATTTCATCCTCGGACGATCCACGTTCGAGGATGTTTTTTCTGAAGGATGAGGCCGTATCCTTGTCGAAGATGCCCCTCTCCTGGAAAAGTGAGAAGGCGTCGGCTTCCAGCACCTCAGCCCACTTGTAGCTGTAGTATCCGGCGCTGTATCCGCCCGAGAAGATGTGTCCGAATGTAGGTGAAACGGCGGTTCCTTCAATTCTCGGAAGTGTCTCGCAATGTGAAAGGGCGTTCTTTTCGAACTCGACGGGATCCACATCCTCGGGCATTTCCCGGAGAGTGTGCCATGCCATGTCAAGGATGCCGAACTGAAGTTGACGCACCTGCAGGTACGCCGCCTGGAAATTCCTGGAATCCAGGAGTCCCTTTATAAGTTCCGAAGGAATCTTTTCTCCGGTCTTATAGTGTTTGGCGAAAGAGTCGAGGAACTCTTTCTCGAATGCCCAGTTCTCCATTATCTGTGAAGGAAGTTCCACGAAATCCCTGGCCACGTTGGTACCGGCCTGTGAAGGATAGCGGCATCTTGACAGCATTCCATGGAGAGAATGTCCGAACTCATGAAGAAGGGTGGTCAGTTCATCATGCGTAAGAAGCGAGGGAGAGTCGGGAGATGGCTTCGAGAAATTCGTGACGATGCTGATGAAAGGACGGTGGTCCTTCCCCCCGAAGCTGTACTGTCCCATGAATTCGGTCATCCAGGCTCCTCCCCTCTTGCTCTTCCTGGGGAATGGATCGACGTAGAACAGAGCGAGATGCCCTCCGTCCGTGTCAAGTACATCGTATACCCTCACATCGGGATGATATCCCGGGATATCGTCCCTTTTTTCGAACGTGATCCCGTACAGGGTGCCTGCGAGCGAGAATACGGCATTGAGGGATTCTTCCATCGGGAAGTAAGGTTTGAGAAGGGTCTCGTCTATGTCGAAGAGAGCCTTCTGGTATTTCTCCGACCAATAGGCGAAGTCCCAAGGCATTATCGTATCGTCATCGAAACCGTTCTTCCTCGCGAAAGCGGTAAGATCCGCAACTTCCTTTCTGGCGGCAGCGAGTGAAGGGTCCAAAAGTGCGGACAGGAACTTCTCCACGGCTTCGGTCGATCCGGCCATTCTCCTTTCCAGCGCGAAATCCGCGAATGTCCCGTATCCCAGAAGGGAAGCTATCTTCATCCTTCCCGATATTATCTGACGGATATTTGAGCAGTTGTCGTAATGCCCTCCGATTGCTCTGGTGTTGTATGCCCTCCACATCTTCTCACGCAGATCCCTACGGGAGCTGAACTTCATGAAGGGCGAATAAGAAGGACGGTCCAGATTGAACATCCAACCCACCTGGGCATTCTCTTTCGCGAGGTTGACCGCATCCTCCAGCACATAATCCGGAAGACCCGCGATTTCATCGGGGGAAGTGAGAAGCATCGAGAACTCCTTCGTCGCCGCCAGGGAATTGTTCGAAAACGACAGCTGCAGAAGCGAAAGGTCCTCCATCGTTTCCGAGAATTCCTTCCGGTCTTCCCCTTCAAGGAAAGCCCCTCCCCTCTTGAAAGAAAGGTAGGTGTCCTCAAGAAGCCGCTTCTGCTCTTTGCTGAGGCCTTCGAAGCCCTTGGCCCCGTATTCCTCATATACGGTCCTGACCCTGGAGAAGAGGGCTTCGTTCATACTGACATATATGGAGAATGACGTCAGCATCGGGGAAACCTTGTCAGCGATTTCCTCCATTCCGGGAGTGGAATCCGCCTCCAGAAGATTGAAGAATATCCCCTCGACCCTGGAAAGGTCCTGACCGCTGTATTCAAGTGCTTCGACCGTATTGGCGAAGGTGGGAACGTCGGGACAGGAAGCTATAGCGTCGACTTCTTCCTTGGCATAGGCGATGGCCGCCTCGAATGCCGGGAGATAATGTTCTTCCTTGATGAGGTTGAAAGCGGGTGCTCCGAAGGGAAGGGACGACGGGGCGAGAAGGGGGTTTGTCAGGAATTCTTCTGATTTCATCTTTTGGAGGTGTTTCGTGTAGGAGGGCAAAGTTAATTCAAAAGGCCGAGGGCGCAAAAAGAAGTGCGGAAGAATCTCCTGAAGCGGATGTCATATCGCACGAAATCGCTCCTTCCGTATGTAAAAAAGGATAATCCGCCACCATTACATTGTGTCATCGGCATCACTGTGTAAATCAGCCACATGACACTTCCCCGCATATGACATTTTGCACAAAAATCCGCTGTCATAGGTCATTTCACGGCCCTTTACCGGAACAGATTTTCTGTTTTACTTTGCCCCCGTCAATCGACACCGAGTCTTCTCTCCGGGTCCGCCGACGGAACTCTTCCGCTCCCCCATTTTCCCGGAGATCACCTCCCGAAAAGAACAACGTCAGCCCTACCGGTAGCTGAGACGAAATACAAATATCAACAAACAAAAAAGTGAAGATCATGAAATACATCAACAGAGTGGAATTGCTCGGAGTAGTGGGCAAAAGGATAAGGATTAACACAGTCAACGAGGTCAATGTCGCAAGTTTTACTCTCGTTACCGACAGGTTATACCTCAACAAGGAAAACGGTGGCGTGGAAGTGGCGAACCATACGGTCGTGGTATGGGACAATGACGGCATATGGGATTTCTCCAAAATCGAAGAAGGAGCCATCGTGCATGTCACCGGACACATCAAATACCACAACTACATAGGCGACGACGGCCTGAAAAGGCGCGCCACCGAGATCATGGCCAGCACCTTCCAGGTACTCGGAAAGAAAGATGATGACAAGGAAGAGGAAGCCGTAGCCCAAATGTAGCCCTCCCACAAAACTGAACGGCCATGAACAGATCCACGACACTATTGCTGCTTTCCGGGATGATGCTGCTCCATCCCGGATGCGCTCCCCAAAGAAAGGCGTCAACCCTGATGAAGGAAATGCCCAAGGCGAGACTGGAACTGCCCCAGATGGACGAAGTGTCCCCTTCCAGAATAGCTTCTCTCCTTGACGCTTCGGCTCCATCGGAGGAAACATCTGACGAAGGTGATGTCATCATAATGAACGCCGTGAAAGATGAGAACGGGGAGATGGTCGCTACCGACGTCATCAGGGCGGCCACCGTATCCGCCCGTTTCAGGAATCTCGCGGAAAGGCGCGGGTCCGTCGACATCTGTTTCGATGTGACGGTCCCCTCCTCCATGAGGGACAGCCGATGGCAGCTGAGGCTGTATCCCGACATGGAGATTCTGAACGAGCACCACATTCTCGATCCGGTCATCATTACAGGGCAGCAGTACAGGAAGGCCCAATTGAGGGGTTATGAGCATTACAACCGCTTCCTGGAAAGCATAATAACGGATACGACCCTCCTTGTGAACCGGGACCAGCTGGAAGTTTTCCTGCAGAGGAACCTTCCCCAGATATACAGTTTCCGGAACGACACTTCCTTCGTCAGCGAGGAGACCTTCCTGTCATATTGGGGCGTTTCGGAAAAAAGGGCGCTGCAGCATTACACCATAGCCAGGCTCGTCAGAAGGAACAGGCGCCGCATCGGCATGGCCGACAAGATGTACAAGAAATACATAAAATCCCCAATGGAAGCCGACGGGCTGAGACTGGATACGGTTCTCGTCAGGGAAGACGGCGACTTCGTGTACAGGTATACCCAGACGGTTAATGCAGTGCCGGGGCTCAGGAAGGTTGACGTCACGCTGGGAGGCGAAGTCCTCCAGCAGGACAAGAGGATCTATTCGGTTCCCAAGAGCGACACTCTAACCTTCTATATCAGTTCCCTTTCCTCTCTGATCGACGAATCCCCCAGGTTCAAACGGGAAATAAAGCTCCGGAAGGTGGAAGTGAACACGGCCTGCTACATAGACTTCGAACAGGGCCGCTCCGAAATCAACCCCTCCCTCGGAAACAACTCCTCGGAGATGAGAAGAATAAGAGGAAACCTGGCCACCCTCCTTTCCGAAGACGATCTTGTGATAGATTCCGTACTTGTCACCGCCTCGTGTTCGCCTGAGGGTTCCTACTCTTCGAACATCTCTCTCGCGTCAAAAAGGTCGGCATCGGTAGGAGAATACTTCTCCTCTTTCATGGAGGAATACTCCGACTCCCTCGTTCTGTCACGCGGCAGGTGGCTTTCTATCGGCGGAGAGGAGATCCGGTGGGACGATTACCCCGGAAAGGACCTCCGGTTCCTTCCCAGAAGCAATCCCGAGAACTGGGAAATGCTCGACGCCCTCGTGGAGAGTGACTCGACCCTTTCCCGCACGGACAAAGACTCCTACCGCGAAATCAGAAAGATAAAGGACCCCGACAGAAGGGAAAAGGCCCTTCAGGGGGAGCCCTATTACCGGCACCTGCGCGAAAGTGTGTACCCCAGACTCCGTACCGTCAAATTCGCCTTCCATCTTCACCGCTCCGACATGGATGCCGACACGGTAATGACGACAGTCCGCGACTACCTCTACCAGGAGGGACTCCAGGCGATGAAGGACCGCGACTACGAACGTGCCCTTTCGATCCTGAGACCCTACTCCGACTACAACACGGCCGTAGCCTGCCTGGCCCTCGATTATGACAACACGGCCCTTTCCATTCTCGAGGAAATGGACGGCGAGCAGACCCCGAAAAGGGATTACCTGATGGCGATAGCCTACTGCAGGACCGGAAATGAGGACAAGGCGATAGACCATTACCTTTCGGCCTGCAGGAAAGACAGGTCAATGATATACAGAGGCAACCTCGACCCGGAGATTTCCGCGCTGACGAAAAGGCTCGGGATATCATTCGAAGAGGACCTCTAGAAGATTCTTCAACGACTTGGCCGACCGTCCGTAACTGGAGAACTTCATCCGGAAACTTGTTTCTTCGGGCTACGGCCCTTTTCAGCTGAGGACAGGACGGGGAACACTCCTTCTCCCGGGGATATCCCCCTTCCACAATCGAAATTGCTTTCCACAGTCTCTCTCTCTCTTTCAACAATTGTCTCTCAGGAGTCCGTCCTGATCCTCGTGCTGATTATCTGTCGGAACTTTGGTTCAATTACCGATAAATTATTCACCATCAATTCAAAACAAAACAAAAAAAATGAAAAAGACACTACTACTGTCGGTGGCTGCGCTATGCTTTGCCGCCGCCTCGTGTGACAACACGATCAGTCCTTCACCCTCAGCGGAAGGTGAGGCCACCCTCCTTCTGGACGTCGCCGCAATGGACGTTGAGATGGAGACGAAGTCTTCACCCTCCGTAGGAGACGAAGCGAAAATCAACACCCTCGACATCTACGTTTACGACATCGAGGAAGCCAACGGGTCCTACTACATGATCGACACCTACATGAGGGTGGACAATTACACGGAAGGACAGGCCATCACCGTGAAGACCTCCCCCGGAAGGAAAAGGCTCGTCGTAGTGGCGAACCAGAGCACGGAAGAGGCCAACAAGCTTCTCAATTATGAGGATTTCAGGACAAACGGCTGGAGGTACGACCAGAACAGCAGGGGCAACTTCCTGATGACCTACGACAACACCGTCACCCTGGACTTCAATGCGACGACAAGGCACAAGGCTCTCCTGAAGAGGCTTGTCGCGAAGATCCAGCTGAGGAAAGTGGTCATCAACCTTCCGCCCCAGTACGGTGAAGTGAAACTCAAAGGAGCCTACGTCCATCTGGTTCCCAAGATTTACAACCACGTTTCCGAAGACAGGGCCGACTACTGGCAGGTCCCTTCCGAGGACTGGCTCGATGCTGAAGGGAATGTCGTGATCGAAGGGTACAAGGAGGAAGTCCCCGAGAACGTCCTCGGCATGATGACCGACAGCGGTTTCAGCGGGACCGTTCCATGCTCCTACACCTGGGAAAGCGAGGGTGACTACACCGTCTACCCGTTCCCCAACCCCACGTATGACGAAGGCTTCGACCTTCCCGACCTCGTGACCAAGTTCGTGGTTGAACTGGAGATTGGAGGTTTCCCCACATTCTACACCATCGGTCTGCCCGGACTGTCGGCGAACTGCTTCTATGACATAAAGAGCATCACCATCAACCGCATCGGAGCTCCCGAAAGGGATTACTACATCGGAAACAGCACCATCTCCCTCAATGCTGAAGTCGACGTATGGCAGGACGGCAAATTCGAGGGGACATTCTGCGGAACCGACACCGGAGAGGAAGGCGTTTTCAGCTTCTAGAAAGTTCCTCGACACAACACAAAACAGACAAGAAACGACACAAAACAAACCTCAAAACAATAATCAATTCCTAAAACATCACAATCATGAGCACAACAACACTAAAAGCCAAACATCCGAATCTTCTTGATTACGTTATGATTTTCGTGGTAGGATGCGCCACCCTTCTTGGAGCTGCGGCATGCAACAAGGAAAGCGGCCCCACTCCGGCGGAAGAACCGCTATCCGACATGGCCACACTCAATCTCAAAGTGAAAAGCACTACTCAGACCAAAGCCACGCCCGACACTCAGGTGCTCGAAGCTGAAGCCAAAATCAATTCGATCGACCTCTTCATCTTCGACATGGAAGAAGGTTCCCTTTCGGAGGGAATGCTTGAGGCCTACAAGAAGGTGACCCTCCAGGAGGGTGACGAGGCTTCCGTCTCCATGAACAGCACAACCGGAAAGAAAAGGATCTACGCCATCGCGAACGCCGGAACGAACGCCGCAGGAGGAAGTTCCTTCGACCTCGCCAAGACTGTCGAAACCGAAGAAGACCTCTTGTCCTCCATTTCAAAGTTCAGCGAGAACGCCCTCGGTGACTTCATCATGGTCGGCTCCGCCTCCACCACGGTCGAAGGACAGCAGAAGGAACCCGTCCTTGAGGCCGGAAACGCCGCAGCCAACAACATAACCATCGAAGTCAAGAGACTGGTGAGCCGCGTGAAGATCGGTTCGATCAAAGGGGACTTCACGGCTCCCGGACTCCGCGAAAAAACTTTCGAGGTGAAGAGGATTTACCTGATGAACGTCGCCAAGCAGGCGAATTATGTCAACGGTTCCTGGAAGGACGTTTTCGGAGATGAGACCAGGGGAACAGTAACCGCAGCTCCCGAAGGATTCAAAGCGGCGGTCGAAGTGGGCAAATACTACGCCTTCGCCGCTCCCGCAGCCAATTCCACCGACGCGAACGGAATGTGGAACTGGATGGACCATCTCACCTTCAATCAGGGAGACCCTGTCGTCTTGAGCGATGACGCTGCCGTAAAGGCCCTTACCCTGAAGGAGTATACCGGTGACGAAGGCCTCATCTACTCATCCGATTCCGAAAGGACGGTGCTCGAAGGAAATACCATGACTCTGGGAGAGTACTTCTACGCTTATCCGAACTCCTCAGTCCCGGGAGCCGAGATGGAGGATGTCGACATGACCACGAAACTTGTCATCGAGACCCAGATAACGATAGATTCCGAGCCCATCACATATTACTATCCCCTTTCGATTCCCTACATGCAGCCCAACTATGCATACACGATCGGCAACGTCACCATCCATCGTCTCGGCTCGAAAGATCCCTTCCATCCCGTTTCCACGGCCAACTGCACATTCACGGTAACTGTCCGCGATTGGGACACCGGTGAAATCGTCGGCAAATACAACAACGGAGTCGAAGGCTCTGACGGAGACTTCGAGATATAATTATCCCAAGGCACCATGACAGGAAGAATCTCAATGATTGTTCTGGGGAAGGTCGCCGCTATCTTAAGCGCCGGAGCGGTCCTCCTGTCCTGCACCACGATTCTGGAGGACAGGAGCGACTGCCCCTGCATTCTCACGGTCAACACTTCGACCATATCCGAAACCACAGGCATTGCTTCCCCTGTTTTCGAAGGAGGGCTCAGCGTCAATCTTTTCAGCGAAAGCGGGAAGGCCATCCTCCGCGACAAGCAGGTGAAAGGGATGTCCCGCAGGGGAACCGAAGAATATTCAACCAAGGTACAGAAAGCCGTTTCCGTTCTTTCGAGTTCCATAGGCGGAAAACATTACCGGACAAGCGTAGACAGGCGGGAAATGATCCTCGAAGAGGGGTACGAAGCCGACAGTATCTACGTCCATCACAGCATAGTGGACTGCCGCGGAGAAACAGCTTACGACACTCTCAAAGTACACAAGGAATGGTGCACCGTGACAATTCATCTGAAGGGAAATGATGCAAGGAAACGCTACTCTTTCGGCATGGAAGGGAACTGGAACGGATTCACGATGGACAGGATTCCGACCCCCTCTGAAGGCAAATTCAGATGCGACGTCAGGAAACTGTCCGAAGACAGCTTCCAGGCAAGAATTCCCCGCCAGGGTGATGATTCACTCCTGCTGGATTTCTACGAGGATGACAGGATGGGAATGCACCTGAGGGAAATCTCCTCTTTTCCCTTGGGAGACCTGATAAGGAAAGCCGGATTCGACTGGTATCGCAGAGACCTTCATGACATAGACATTACAATTGACCGCTCCTCTCTGGAAGTGGACGTTGAAGTCTGCCCTTGGTTCAGCGGTATGAATCTCGGGGACATGGAACTTTAAACCATGTCCCTTTTCACAACAAAACGCCAACACATCATATAATTCTTTTACTACACAATGAAATCATTCGTATGGGACAGGGTACTGAGTACATTTCCCGTAATCCTTCTCTGCCTGTCCCTTTTCATCGCTGGATGCGGTAGGGCTTCAGCCCAGCGCAATTCAGTCTCGACAAACATTCTCGGATACGTAAACTTCTTCACTCTCAACATGGAACTTTCCCGTTCCGTAAGCCAGCACGTGAGTCTCGAGGGAGGAGTGAAATACAACCCGTTCGCCTTCAACATGGGGGACGATGAAACAAGCATGAGGAACAAACAACTGTCTCTCGCCCTGGGAGGAAGATATTGGCCCTGGCACGTCTACTCGGGATGGTGGATATCACCCAAAGTCAAATGGCAGATGTTCAACACCGGAGGTATCATCTCGAGCAAAACAAGAGAAGGAGACCGGGTGGGAGCCGGCATCACTGCCGGATATACCTATATGTTGAATCCGCGTTTCAACCTCGAAATGGGTGTCGGAGGATGGCTGGGAAAAGAATGGTACACCGTTTACGACTGCCCTGTCTGCGGAGAAATCCTCGACAAGGGTGAGAAATTTTTCATATTGCCCAATGACATCGTCATAGGGGTCAGCTACATTTTTTAGCGTATCTTTCCGATTCCTGCCAGGACTCAACTTTCGCAAGTGAATCCCAAGTCACTGAAAGGGTCCATTGGCCGCCCTGCGAAGGGGGTTAGCCGGAGTCCCCGCCAATAATAGGGAACTACGTTCGGAAGAATACTGCAAAGGATAGGCACTCCGGGATGGTCGCCCTAGTCCCGGACACTGCGGGTCGGAGTTAATGGAGCGAAAGCGACGGTGCTCCGTCCACGAAACCTTACC
>ODAI012499328.1_pt1 | contig 11313 bp, 4 predicted proteins | sample 1539321 | NCBI WGS metagenome assembly ODAI01 (sample SAMN02144231, study PRJEB22623) | gut metagenome | biome: sheep rumen | host: Ovis aries | place: New Zealand
ATTTTCTTCTTGTAAAGACAAATCAAAAGAAAATGTGACTGCCGCAGCTCCGGCACAGAATCAGTCAGAAAAAAAAGAAAAAGTCTCTATGATCGGACTTGCAAGCTACAAGGAAATTCAGGATTTCTTTGAGCCATCCTTTGAAGCAATAACCCCGGAAAAAACTTCTGCTCAAAAAGAAAAAACTGCAGAAGAGGGAAAAACTTCTCAGGTTAAGTCAGATTCAGTAATTCCGGGACTAAGAAAACTTACAGATTACAAAACAAAATATCAGACCGGCAAGGCTGATTTTTATAAGGCCGAAAAAATTGATACAGAGCTGGAAGAAAAAGAAGAAGGAGACCTCTTTGTAGAATCCTGGGGACCTCAAATGATTGTTTCCGAATCAGATAATCCTCAGTTTTATGTAATATTTTCACAGCCGGTACACAGAGTTCAGGCTCTTGAAGCACCGGAAACAAGTTCAGATATAATGCAGATAAGCCCTGCCCTTAAGGGAGTTTTCAGATGGTATGGATCAAAACATCTGGCCTTTGAAAGCGAAGAAAAGGCAGACCCAAGCGTTGAATACACAATCACAATCAGCGATTCTTTAAAATCTCTTTCAAAAAACAAAATTACCGGCGAAAGAACTTTTACAACAAAAGCAGAAGACATCAAAATTGAAAGACTTTACGGCGGTTACATAAAAGACAGCGACTGTTACAGCAACTGGACAACAGGAACTGTTCCTCCTTACGACAAGCGCTTTTATGTAAGGCTTAACTACGCCATCACTCTGGAACGCTTTTACGAATTATGCGATGTAATCATAAATGATACAAATTTCAAATACACAGCCGAACTCGATTACAACAAAAAAGCCTTTCCATGGGGAACTCCTCTCATTTATAACCAGGACGAAAAAAAATCAAACTCTTTTGTAGTAAACATTCAGGATAAGGTTCCTTTTGGCTGCAACATCATAGTACGCATTAAAAAATCTAATTCCCAGGATGATTACCCAGGCTTAAAACCTTTTTATATAAGGGAAGTAAAACAGTATACAAGTTACTCAGAAAACAAAAAATCAAATCCTCTTGAAGTTATTTTCTCTCAAAAGCCAGATTTAGATTCCATCATCACTAATACAAGTTTTGATTTTGACTATAAGCTTACAAAAGACAATGTAAGTATTGAAGGCACAACAGTAAAATTCTTTAATCTTCCAATCGAAAAAAGAGAAGAACATACAATCACTTTTGCCCCAGGTCTTAAGGATGCTTACGGTCAGCAGGCAGATTTCTTTGTAAGAAAATACAATTCAAAGACAAACGAGGAAAAACGCAGCTATAATTTTACAGTTTCTTCACCAGTTGCTTACAGCCGCTTCTTAAACTACGGCGACAAAATTATGGAAGCCCAGTTCCCTCACAAAATCCTTTTTGAGTATCAGAACATTAATCCCGGCTCAGTTTACTATCTTGAAAAAGGAAAGTACCCTCTTAAGGACTATGATTTAGCAGAGCTTTTTGCAGAAGCCCACACTATTGATCCTGGCAAAAAAGATTTAAGACATTTTACAGAATTAGACCTGAATCCTTACCTTACAAATGGCTACGGAACCGTAAGATTTCAGGCTGAAATTGAAAGGGAACACTATAATTCCTGGTCAGACAAAATTGAAACCATTAAGGACAGAAATACACAGACAATCCAGGTAACCGACATTGGTGTTACTGCCAGAGTTGGTATTAATAAGGCGGTTATTTTTGCTACCAGCATGCAGACAGGAAAAGGTCTTGCAGATGCCGATGTTGAAATTTTTGAACAGTTATCATATAAGCACGGAGATTATTCTTCAAAACCTTTTGCCAGTGGAAAAACTGATAAAAACGGTTTATGTGTAATTAAGTTTACAGAAGAGGAATACAATACCTTTACAAAATCTTTCCCTAACCTGTGGAAAAACACTCCTGTTATAAGAGTAAGCAAGGGGGATGACCAGGTTATGTTCCAGGCCGATTCCCACACCACCTATGGCCATTCGGTATGGTCAACCTCTTATGAATATACAGCAAAACCAAAAAGACGACTCTTTATGTTTGTAGACCGTATGCTTTACAGACCGGGAGAAACAGTTACCTTCAGAGGTATAGACAGGGACCAGAACCTTGGAATGATCCGTACCCACCTTGGCGACTACAATCTTTCTGTTACAAAAAGATGGGAAACAGACAAGGTTGTTCCAGATATGGAAGGTGCACTTTCTTCAAGCGGCGGCTTCTACGGTTCCTTCAAACTTCCAGACAATATTGAACCCGGAGTTTACACAATTAATTACCGCAGAAAGGGGGCTCTGGACAAATATGATTACGATTCAGTTGTCTTCACTGTTGCAGAATTTGAAAGACTCAAAATAGAATCGAATGTTACAATTCCGGAAATTACCTACTATGGCGGAGATAAAATTACAGCAGCCGTAAGTGCAGATTATCTGGCAGGCGGCAGTCTTGCAAATGCAGACTATGACGTCAGCTGGTATAAACAGCCTGTTCATTTTAGTCCCGAAACTGTAGAAACCAAAGGTTATACTTTTGGTCCTGACATGAATTATTCAAGCAGAACTCTGGTTCAGCAGGCTAAGGGAAGTTTGAATTCCAGCGGTAAAGCAAACGTATTCTGTAACAGCGAAAAAATTACAGACGGAAGCGCCTACTCTTACAGGGTTCAGGCTGCCGTTACCGATGTTTCAAATCAGAGGGTTGCAGCCCAGAATGCCGTTACTCTTCATCCTGCAGAATTCTATGCCGGCTTAAAGAGACTTGGCGCAGGCTTTGCTAAAAAAGGCCAGAAGGTAGACTTCAGTTATATTCTTGTAGAACCTGATGGAAAACTGCTTTCTAACCTAGCAAAGGCTAAAGAATTAAATTATGTACTTACAAGATCTGAATGGTCTTTAGTTCACGAACAGAGTGTTGATGACACAGTATATACCCGCTACGAAAGAAAAGAAGTTGAAGAAGACAAGGGCAGCCTTAAATTAAGCGCCAGCGGAGTTTTAAGCCTTACTCCAAAACAGGCCGGCTGGTTCACCCTTAAAGTAAGCGGAAAAGACAGAAATGGAAACTACCTCGAAACTACAACAGGCTTCTATGCCTGCGGAAGCGATGCAGCATGGCGAGGAAGCGAAAACTCAGAATCAATTGAACTTACTCCATCGCAGTCACAGTATAATCCTGGAGACAAGGCTGAATTACTGATGGAAAGTCCTCTTCCTGCCGGCGATTACTTAATCACAGTAGAACGCGAAGGTATCTTTACCCAGGAAGTACGTCACTTTGACGAAAGTGCAAATGTAATTGAAATTCCAATCTCTGAAAATTACGTTCCTGTAGTTTATGTTTCAGTTGCTTCCTTCAGTGTAAGACACGGAGAGCCAAGCCACCAGTACGGCGAACCAGACTTAGACAAGCCAAAGGGCTATTACGGAGTTACAAGCTTATTTGTAAATCCTCTGGTAAAAGCCTTCTCTATTCAAATTGAATGCGACAAGCCTGTTTACAGACCCGGCGAAGAAGTAACTGTCACCCTTACAGCAACTAAAGGAAATCAGCCATTTGAAAATGCAGAATTGACCTTAATGGCCGTAGACCGTGGAGTTCTGGATCTGGTAAATTATCACGTTCCAAATCCTATAGACTTCTTCTATGATCCTGAAAACTTCCCTCTTGGAGTACACGGAGGCGATTCAAGAAGTTTACTTATGGATCCGGTAACCTACAGTATTAAAGACCTGGCCGGTGGAGACTCAGAATCTGAAGATGAAGAAAAAGAAGATGAAAGAAAAGACTTCCGCCCTACAGCAGTCTTTGAACCTGTCATCATTACAGACAAGGATGGAAAGGCAAAAGTAACCTTTACAATGCCAGACAACCTTACAACTTATAGAATTACCGCCTTTGGTGTAAAAGATGATTTATTTGCACTTTCCGAAGACGAAGTTAAGGTTCAGAATCCTATAAACATTCAGGTTGTAAAACCAGGCAAGCTCCGCGAAAGAGACACCTGCGAATTTGGAGTTCTTATTACAAACCTTGATAAAGACACTCAGAAAATTAACGTAAAAGCCAGCGTAAAACCTTTGACAGACGAAATGGCAAAAGAAACCGGCTACTTAATTGATGATGGAATGAGCGTAATTCCTGGAGAAGCCTTTATTGATGGTGCGAGCGAACATTCTGTAAACATTGCAAGCCGGGACTCTTCGGTTGTTTACTTTGATCTTGCAGCCGTAAAGAAGGGTGCAATCCAGCTTACCTTTGAAATTAACAGCAGTATCTTAAAGGAAAAAGTAATTCAGACTCTTGATATTCAAAAACCTTACATCTACGAAACTACCGCAACAATGGGTATTTTGAAGGAAGATGAAAAATCTCAAAAAGAATCTTTTGTAATACCTTCCTTTACAGATTCAAACCTTAAGGGAGAAGGTGAACTTGAATTCACTCTGGATGCTACAAGACTTGGACCTTTAGGAAGCGGTGTAAGTTACCTCTTTGAGTATCCTTACGGATGTCTTGAACAGCAGTCATCAAAAATCCTGCCTCTTATAATTTTCCAGGATTATATTGATATGTTTGATTTAAAGAGAGAAGTTATTAATCCTTCCCATGTAATTAAATCTCACATTGTAAAATGGGCAAAATATCAGAATTCTGACGGAGGCTTCCCTTACTGGCCGGAAGGAAGATGGTCTCAGACTTCAAGCCTTTACGTAAGTGCAAGAATTGCTCATGTATATGCAACTGCCCTTAAGAGAGGTTTCAATGAAAGTTCACTTAAGATAAACTCAAAGGCCTTAATAAATTATATTTCTACAGAAATTAAGACTAAGACAGTTTCTAAATATCAGAAAGCTTACTGCTGCTATGTATTAAGTCTTTTTGATGATGAAAGTGCTAAAAAGGCTGCCCTTACAAGTCTTAATGATTTTGAAGCAGGACTTGATAAAGAAACTCTTACAAATCTCTGCTACCTTGGTCTTGCATACTATAACATTGGCGACAGAGCAAAGGCAGAAAAGCTTCAGAAAATGACTGCAGATTTTATTCAGGCCGGAACAAGAGATGTTTCAGTTATTGCTAAAAACAAGAGGGATATCTGGGACTACTTTGAATCTGAAACTGAACAATACGCAGTATTACTTCAGCTTTATGTAAGCCTTAATCCAGACAATCTTTTTGTAGACAAACTTGTTTATACTCTCTTAGAAAATCAAACAAAGGGTTACTGGCAGAATACAGCCACAACTGCTCATGTTCTTGAAGCAATTTATACTTACATAAAGATGATGAATCTGGATGACACTAAATACACCGGAAAGGTAAGCCTTAATTCTAAAGAAATTCTTTCTGCAGAATTTGATGGCCCTGCTTCTAAACCTAAGAGCATTAAACTGGACTTTAACGGCGAAGAACTTAAAAACATTGAGGCTAACAAGGCTATTCCGGTTGAATTCACAAAAGACGGACAGGGACGTCTCTTCTATACAATGAGCATGAAATATGTCCTGCCGGATGAAATGCTTCCAAAACGTGATGAAGGCTTAAAAATCAGCTACGAGATTGTTGATACAGAAAGCGGTAAAGTTATTAATACAGCTTCTGACACAAGTCTTCTTAGTCTTGAAAGCGGAAAACTTTACAAAGCTACAATTAAGATTGAATCAACTAAAAACAGAAGTTATGTTGCTTTAAGAGCTCCTCTTCCTTCCGGAGCAGAAATCCTTAATTCAACCTTTGTAACAAGCGGAATTGAAGCTGAAAGTTCATATTCTTACAGTTACAGACACAGTCTGAGCAATAAAGTTATTTATGATAACGAAATCCAGTTCTTCTGGGATGACTTTGGAACAGGTTCTACAAGCGTAGACTTTACCTTCCGGGCAGCAAGACGCGGTGTATTCCCTACACCTCCAGTTACTGCTGAATGTATGTACGAACCAGAAGTATTCGGACGTTCTGACGGATATCTGTTTACAATTAAATAATGAAAAAACAAAAGGCTGCTTTACTTGTTCTGCTTTCTCTTTTGGGGACGGTCTGGGCTATTCTCAGATTTAGTCCCTACCCTGACTTAAAAAAATTTAAGTCAAAGGCCTTTAGTACGGCCTTTTACGATTGTAAGGGAAACCTTATTCAGGTAAGCAGTCTGGAAGGGGGAATAAAAAGAGAATTTACACCCCTGAAAAAAATACCGAAGGATGTAAGGCGGGCCTTTATAAAATCTGAAGATAAAAGATTTTATCTTCATAATGGCATTGATTACCTGGCCCTTGCAAATGCACTTTTTGAAAACTTACGGCAAAAAGAAAACGTTCGCGGGGCTTCAACAATTACAATGCAGCTTGTAAAAATCATTTCTGAGGACACCCAAAAAAGAAGCTACAGTCAAAAGCTTATTGATATGTTTAATGCCCTCAGACTTGAAAGCCGGCTGAGCAAGAATAAAATTCTGGAATATTATCTAAACTCTGTTCCCTTTGGAATGAACTGCGAAGGGGTAACTTCTGCAGCAAGAAGTTTTTACGGAAAAAACTTAAGCGAACTTACAAAAGACGAAATAAAATGCCTTTCTGTAATTCCCCGCCGGCCAAGTCTTTATAATCCTATAGAAAATCCTGAGCTTTGCGCTCAAAGGGCTAAGGTGCCTTTAGAAGCCGCAACATCTGCTTACAGATACAGCTATCCTTTTTACATGCCACACTATATTTCTTATGTAAAAAAATATTACAGGGAAAAAGGGCTGGATCTTCCTGCAAATGTATATCTTAACTGCGACCTTGAACTTCAGCAGCTGGCAAAAAAGTATCTGCGCCAGGCCTTAAACGAAGCCCAGGCTTCCCGAATCTCTAACGGGGCTCTTTTAATTATGGAAAATAAGAGCGGAAACATTCTCTGCTGGATTGGAAACGAAAACTGGTACGACAGCAGCAACAGCGGACAGATTGACGGGGTTCTGGTAAATAATCAGCCGGGCAGCAGCATGAAGCCCTTTTTGTACCTTTATGCAATGGAATTAAAAGACGGGAAGGGAGAACCTTTAATGTACCCTTCCAGAGTGCTTGCCGACGTTCCCCTGGAATTTGGCAATTCCAGACTCTATATTCCTTCTAATTTTAACAACAAGTTTAACGGCCCGGTAAGGATGAGGGTTGCTCTTGCTTCAAGTCTGAATATTCCTGCAGTAAGCTGCCTTAATGAATGCGGCGTAGACGGATATCTGGATTTTCTTTACGATTTAGGCTTTGACTCTTTAAGGCATGGCGGTAAAGAAGCTGATTTAGGACTTGCCCTGGGCGCCGGCGAAGTCAACCTTACCGAACTGGTGCCGGCCTTCAGCACAATAGTCAGAGACGGCAACTACCTTCCCCTCGAATACTCCGGCCTCAAAGCTCATAAAGTATATTCCTCAGATTCAGCCCGCCTTATGTGCTCCATACTGTCAGACTCTTCTTCCAGGGCTTTGGGCTTTGGCTACTCGCAGACCTTCCAGACCGATTATCCTTCCATTTTTAAGACCGGTACTGCAAATCAGTACCAGAACATTATTGCCCTGGGCGCAACAAAAAACTATACCATTGGTGTGTGGATGGGAAACTTTTCAGGTAAAACTGTAATTGGTAAAACCGGTTCTTCCCTGCCTGCCTGGATTGCAAAAAATCTTCTGGATTATCTGGAAAAAGATCATGTATTTGATGAAAAAACAAGTTTTGCACAACCGGAAGGCTACCATCTGCAGAAAATCTGTCCCCTTTCGGGCTTACCTGCAGGTCCTGACTGTCCGGGCTTTGTATACGAATATCTCAAGGATGATATGAAGTTTCCTCTCTGCAGCTGGCACAAAGAAACAGAAGAAGGCCTTCAAATCACCTACCCCGCCGAATACCAGCGCTGGCTTTTAGACAACGAAATTAAAGCTCAGATTGATTACAGTCTGACTCCGCTTACAATTTTGAGTCCGCAAAATGATGCTCTTTTTTATTACAGCGAGCTCTATAATGCAGAACAGGCAATTCCGGTTGAAATTACAGGAGGGACTTCAAACAGCCTGGAGATTTATTACGACGGCAAATATTATGATAAAATCAGCCGCCCCTTCTATTTTAAGCTGCCGGTTGAAAGGGGCTCTCACACCCTTGAAGTTCATTCCGGACTTGAAGAATGCGCAATAAAATATCTTGTAAAATAAGTTAGTTTTTTCCTAAAAGAGTAAAATCTGCGGCTGCATTTGAAAAAACAATTCCGCTTCCGGCTTTTTTAAAGCAGTCCAGAGATGAAACCGCATTGATAATATCATCCTTTTTTTCGTCAGGAACTAAAATCATAAGCATTTCTTTTTCGGGAACAATTTCTACTCCAAAGAATTTTGCATCTCCTTCCCGGGCTGTTCCCCTTGCCGAAATAACAGTTCCTCCGCTGGCTCCAGCCTTTCTAGCGGCTGCCATTGCATCTTCTGCATACCCCTTGTTTACAATTATATTTATCATCTGGTAACTGTTAGTCATAGAATCATCTCCATTATTAAAGTTTTCGTTTCCGCCAACATTGCCGCTCTTAAAAAATGCAGAAACATCCAGAGTGAACAAAACTCCAAAGTGACTTTTTTTCTTACTGCATTCTTCTACAATTTTACAGACAACGTTTTTAAGATCCTTATCCTCTACAAGAATAAAAACGATATCTTTTGAAGTATCGCCAAGGCCAAGCAGCTGAATGATATTATTCTGCGCCGTTCCCCTGCCCATAAAAATTGTTCCGCCGTTGGCTCCTGCCTGTCTTGCTACATTTGTAACTAATTCACCGCTGTTATGGGGAACAATACTTACAATCAGCTTAAACATCGTCACCTCCAGATTTTTTTATTCTTTTTGTTTTAAGTTTATAAATAATTCCCATTATCTGAATGGCAATCAGGGGCATAAGGGCTACAAGAGAAATTACTCCAAAGGAATCGGAATTATTTCCGCAGGCCTGGGCCGCCCCAATTGTAAAGGACAGTACAAAGGTTGAAGTTAATGGACCTGAGGCAACACCACCTGAATCGAAGGCAATGCCGGTAAATAGCTCCGGAGAAAAAATCATAAGAAGGAGGGCTAAAAAATATCCGCTGAAAAGAAGATATTTTATATTAAAGCCCGAAATGCTGCGCCAGAGGGAAAGCCCGATTGCCAGTGCTGTTCCTAATGACAAAAAGAGCAGCAGCAGTTTTCTTTTAATGGTACCTCCACTTACGGTTTCTACCTGCTCGCTTAAAATCCAGACGGCAGGTTCTGCACAGACAATAATTGCACCGAATAAAAGCCCCGTAATTATAAGAAGGAAGGTCCATATTCCGCCGTTTGCAAAAGCCCTGGCACCAAGAATCTCTCCAAGCGCTTTACCGGCCTGCATAAAGCCGCCGTTTACGCCTGTAAGGAATATGGAAAGTCCTAAGAAACTATAGATAAAACCTATGCACATTCTTACTACCTGCAGTTTTGTCATTTTAAGCAGGCTGATCTGAAAAATAACAAAGAGGGCAAAAAGAGGTGCTATAGAAATAAGGGATTCTTTCAATACGGAAGGAAACACCTTTACAAAAGGCATAAAGATTTTTGAAAAAATCCCTGCCCTTACTTCTTCTTCAAGCCCTGCAGCCTGTAAAAAAAGTCCTGCATCTGAAGCTTCTGCATTTTTTAGAAAGAAGGAATAAAGCAGAACCGAAAGAACCGGTCCAACTGAAGCAATGCCTGTAAGTCCAAAGGAATTAGACTCGCTTTTAGAACGGACAGTAGAAACACCAATTCCTAAAGCCATAATAAAAGGAACTGTCATGGGACCGGTAGTTGCTCCGCCCGAATCGAAGGCTATTCCCGTAAAGCTTTTGCTGCAAAAAAGGGTCAGTAAAAGCAAAATGATATAAAAAAATAAAAGTGTAATCTTTAAGGAAAAATTAAGAACTGAACGTAAAAGGCCAAGTAAAACAAAAATGCCTACGCCAAAAGCAATAACCAGGGTAAAAAGCAGCTTGTTTACCTGTGGAAAAAGTGACTTAACCTGCTCGGCAAAAACCTGAATATCAGGTTCTGCAGCAGTTACAATAAAGCCAATAAAAAAGGCTGAGCATAAGAGTAAGGAAAGATTCCTTTTTTTGGTTAATTCTGAACCGCATCTTTCTCCCATGGGCTGAATGCCCATATCTACACCAAGAAGAAAAATAGTTAATCCAATAATAAGAAAAAATCCCCCTGCCACAAATCTTGCAAGGAGGATTTTATCCATTGGGACTACAAATAAACCAAGAAAAAGAACTATCAAAACTGTCGGTAAAACAGATATTGCAGTTTCTTTTAGTTTTACAAGAATATTCATTAAGTAATCCTATATAAATCTTAATTTGCTTTTACACTAAATGCATCGTATCCTTTTTTTTCTATTCCATTTACCCAGGCAAGGGCATATTTTTTTGCACCTTCCAGGTCGTGATCTCTGTAGTTTCCGCATTCAGCTTCTGTAGTGGCTGGAACAGGCTTATCCCATACGGCAACTTTTCTAAGCACGTTCAAAAGATGATTTGCAATTTCTTCTTCTGTGTGTTCACCCCATACAGTAAAATAAAAACCTGTTCTGCAGCCCATAGGAGAAAGGTCAATAACACCTTCCATTTCATCACGGATATATTCTGCCATTAAGTGTTCCAGGGTATGAATGGCACCTGTAGTCATAAATTCTTTATTTGGCTGACAGAATCTTATATCAAACTTTGTAACAACATCACCTTTCTGACCTGTTTTTTTTGCCGCAAGTCTTACAAAAGGAGCAATTACCTTTGTATGATCAAGATTAAACGAATCTACATTATATTTTTTTTCCATAGAAAACCTCACAAAGTCTAAATTTCATTAATTACTTCCAGCAGAAAGGAACTGCTGAGTTTAGAAGCAAGTGCTTCATCGTAAGTGCTTTTTACACTGTCATCTGCACAATCAGACATACAGCGGATAATTACAAAAGGAATATTATTCTTATAGCAGGTATGGGCAATTGCGCAGCCTTCCATTTCTACACAAAGAGGATTAAAGTTTCTGATTATAAAATCTTTCTTTTCTCCACCGGCAATAAACTGGTCCCCGCTGGCAATGAGCCCCTTCTGAATTTTATGTTCTTTAGAAAGGCTTGCCTTAGCAAAGGCTTCCATAGCTGTGTTTACAAGAGAAGCATCTGCTTCAAACTTTGCAGGTAAGGAAGGAATCTGACCTAATTCATAACCAAAAAAAGTTGTATCAAAATC
>ODAI013128959.1_pt1 | contig 11313 bp, 11 predicted proteins | sample 1539321 | NCBI WGS metagenome assembly ODAI01 (sample SAMN02144231, study PRJEB22623) | gut metagenome | biome: sheep rumen | host: Ovis aries | place: New Zealand
GCATCCGGAATTCCTCTGAATCCGCACAGAACATCTTTAAGTGAAGCGCCGAAGATCCAGTGATAGACCCAGGACATAAATCGATTGGCCCTTGCAGTTACGGGTGAAATACAGGGACCGGAGAAATCTCTCACTCCGGTCACCAAACGGCATGTCCCCTCAATTTTCTGCTTTCGGAGAATTGCCCCTACTTTATCAATGTCCTCTATCCGGTCATTTCCGTCCGAGTTGACCGTGACAACGCCATCGGCAACGCCGCCATATTTAGCGACATAGTAAAACAGACCGCTTTTTACGGCGACTCCCTTGCCTCTGTTTTTATCATGGTGCAGAACGCTGCATCCGCCATCCTCAAGCGTATCAAAAATATACTGCTTATCCATCCGGCTTCCGTCGTCAACAACTATAATGTCTTCATAGCCCGCATCCATCAGGTCCCCAACATACTGTATCAGACTGTCCGGAGGATCGTAAGCCGGAATAAGAACGACGAGTCCCTTTGTCATTCCACGAATCACCACTTCTTTCTTAACCGAAGGATATTCCTGTTAGCTGCTCTCTCATAAACCACTTCATCCATCAGTTTTCGTACAAGAAAAATACCAAGACCGCCTGCGACCCGATCTTCCGCCGGAAGAGTTGTATCGGGAGTTCCCGCATTTAGCGGATTGAAGGCGACACCGCTATCTTCAAATGTAATGACCGCCTCCGTTCCCGAACCTTCAATATCGACAGAAATGTCCGCTTCTCCCGGTTCATCTTTCGGATAGGCATAGTATGAAATATTGCTGTATATTTCATCCGCGGCCGTATCGATCTGCATCATCGTTTTCATCGGGCAGTCAGCCATTTCCAGTTGCTCCTCGATAAACTGCGTGACAACAGGAAGATTTCCCAGAATGGCAGTAACTGTGATTTTTGCCATATGAAAATCCTTTCTCCTTCACAAAATGCTTTTTACGATTTCTACTCTTCCCCTTACCGGAATCCTTACACAAGTTTCGTAAACCGTACCGGTTATAAGTTCTTTTGCTTCCTTAAGATATGTTATTCAATCGTCAGAATACTGTCAAATCCGGTGACTTCAAAGATTTCCATAATCATCGGCTTAACATTCTTAACGACCATTGAGCCCTGCTTATTCATGATTTTCTGAGCGGCAAGCAGAACACGAAGACCTGCAGATGAAATATATTCAAGACTGTCAAGATCAAACACGAGCTCATCCACGCCGCCGATCTCAGCGTGAAGAACATCATCCAGCTTCGGCGATGTGATCGTGTCAAGTCTTCCTGTAAGAGCTATTGTAAGTTGTCCGCCATCTCTCTGAAGATTAATATCCATATACCCTCCCTGGCAGTGTGACTGCCCTTTTATTTAATAATCATAGTATACCATTAATTATATGCGTAATCTAATACTTTTCAAGTTCAGTTTCTGATCAAATAGCCCGCATTTTTCTGAATGAACTGAAGGACTACATAAGTGATGACCGTATCGATCGGAAGCATGACCGCATTGGAAATAATTCTTCCGGGAAGAACAGCCGCAAGGCCGTATCCGTACAGCATTATCACCCAGATCGTGTTGAGCAGGATATTCACCACCGCCTTCACAATGAACTGAGCCGCAAAGACACGCAAAATTGTTATTTTCTGCCGATATAACATGGTCCCGTAAATGACTGCTCCAATCACGGCGCTGATCGTAAAGCCCGGGAAAAACGGGCCGGTCGGATTCATCATATATTTGATAATATCCATGGCGCCGCCGAAGATTCCGCCCACGACCGGACCGAACAGATAGTCAACGATTACATTCGGAAGGAAGGAAAAACCGACCCTGATATAATCCCCGATGCGGATGGTCGCGACAAAACCGAGTACAATTGCGAGAGCGCCCATAACACCGCACAGAGCGATGACCCGGACTCTTCGGAGCTCATTTGCTGAATCTCTGAACATTGAACAAAAACCTCCTTTCGCAGTTATCCTCTAACTACATAAGGAGGTATTATCCATAATTATGTAGCAGTGGGATGCGAACCCGGCACCGCAAGCAACCGCTTTTCGTCCGCATGTCAACTCCCCGTACATGCGGCACTTAACGCACCAGATTCTACTCTGCCTGACAATATTGATTTTTCAGCGCCTACTATATCACATAACAGACCCGTTGTAAAGGACTGCGCCGATCAGAGCGTCGTCGCACCCGACGGATAACGCACCAGATGCGCGTAAAGCGCCCCGATCAGGTTCGAATCATTAAAGAATCTGCAGGGCATCACCTCCGGTGTTTTCAGCATATCCGGCATGACGGCCATGATCCTGTCGATTTCCTCTCGCAGCGTCTCAATAAGGATCGGCTGCTCACTGATTCCGCCTCCGATCAGCGTCCTGTCGGGATTCAGAATGGCGTGCAGGTTCCAGATTCTGGTGGCAAGGCCGGCACAATATTCATGAAGCATCTCACAGGCTTCCTCATCCCCGTTGTTTATAAGCTCAAAAGCCTTGAACCCGTCCATCTCCGAAACAGGAATATTCTTTTTCCCGGCGATCATTCCCACAAGGCCGCGAGCACCTCCGTCAGATCCCCAGATATAATGAAAATCACGATTTTCGGAATCACGGCGGATAATGTAGCTGAACTCCCCGGCGAAAAAGTCCTTGCCGCGGACAACTTTACGATCGACAATGACCGAACCGCCTATTGCAGTCCCGATCACTATCACCACGCCGTCCCGGACATCGCTCAGATTACCCCTCCACAGCTCCGCCTGAGCCGCTGCCTTCGCGTCGTTCTCGATCGTGACCGGAACGCCGCACCTTTCGGTGAAGTAATCAACAATGTTCATACCGTTCACGCAGAAAACAGCCCCGCCGTTATATGCATATCCGGTCTCGACATCGAGGATTCCCGCCATGCTGATCGCTATACCCGAGAGGGTACCGAATTTTTCCTGACAGGAGAAAAACTGTGTTTCGATGGAATCGAGGAACTCTTGCCGATCGTCCGTGATGCTCGGGAATTTTCCTTTGTCAAGGAATTCACCTTCCGAAGTCATGACAGAATACTTGACGAATGTTCCCCCGACATCCACTACAAAATAATTCATTGGCAGCCTCCTTACTTTTTCTTTCATGCTACCCTTATTATACCCTATATGCGTCGAAAAAACACCTGTTAACCGTCTACCGTGACCGGCTCCGGATGGCTGATCATATACTGCATTTCGATCTGTTTCAGGAAGATCTCCATATACCCTTTCAGGATCACCAGGTCATGCACCGGATACCGATCCTCATAGTGGATATAGTCATCCCCGAGGATTCGGATCAGGTCCGGCGTATTGATCAGGTCCTTCTGGAGCAGGTAATCTCCGATGACCTGATACAGGTTCTTCTTCGTGACTTCTTCGGCCGGCTTGCCAAGCTCCTTGATGGCATAATCCTTGATAAGCGTCTCCATGGCTGCACAGAAACCGATGGCCGCGAGTTCCGTATCTCCGATCTTTTCGGAATTCAGCGCCTGATTATACATTCGGATGAAGCGCGGAGATACCTTTTCCAGCGTATCATTCTTATAGGTCAGCTTTCTGTCCGGATAAATACATACAACTTCCGCATCGCTGTTGCCGGATTCTCTGAGATTCGCATAGAAAAAAGTCTTATGGCATCCCGTACACTTTGCCGCGGACAGCAGCAGGTTCGAACTCCCGGAATAGGCAAATATCTCTCTCGCTGTCGCCACCGCATCCGTTCCTACGCCGCAGTGCGGGCATGTGGCGGGCTTTAAGTAATAACCTGTGTACCCGCTCTGAAATTCATTGGCATTCTTTCTTAAAAAATTCATTTACTGCCCTCCGTCTTCATTTTAGATCCACCTTTATTCTTGTATATTTCAATGGTTCCGTCAATCGAGTTGGTCAATGATTCAAAAAAGTTTCACATTTTACATGTATTTTGATGTACAATACTCCTACACAGAAAAGAGGTATATTATGTTCACTGAAATACTGCTTACGATCGAACCGGCCGCCGAAGTCGCGGAAGAAGTCGCCGAGAGAGTCTCCTTCCTTCAGTCTCATCTTCCCGCACTTAAGGAGCTGGGCGTCAAAGTTCTGGCGGCGGTCATTATGTTTCTGGTCGGCCATCAGCTTATCAGGACCGTACTTAAAGTCTTCAACAAGGCCTCAACGCGGTCAAATGTCGACCTGACGGCCGTACACTTTATCAGTTCCGTTCTGAGGGCACTGCTGTACGTCCTGCTCATCTTTATCATAGCCTCACAGGTAGGCTTCGATACGAGCACGATTATTGCCGTTCTGGCGAGCTCAACGATTGCCATCGGGCTTGCGCTTCAGGACAGCCTCGCTCACTTTGCGGGAGGAATCCTGATCCTTTTTATGCATCCCTTCAGAGTCGGTGATTACATCATCTGTTCGGCAGGCGAGGGTGTCGTCAAGTCGATCGGGCTGGTCTATACAACGATTGTCACACTGGACAATCGCTCGATCAGCATACCGAACGGTACACTTGCATCGTCCAATGTCACCAACTGCAGCGCATTTCCCTACCGGCGGGTCGATGTCTTCGTGGACATCAGCTATGACGAGGATATTCAGAAAGCCAAGAATGTCGTCCGTTCCGTATATTACAATCATCCGAACATAGTAAAAGACCGGGATATAACCGTATATGTATCGGAGCTCGGTGAGAGTACGATCGTCCTCGGCGGTCAGGGCTATGTGGAAAGCAGCCTCTACCTGCAGACAAAATGGGATATAACAGAAGGGATCAAGCGTGCATTTGACGAAAACGGAATCACTATTCCGTATAAACAGGTAGACCTGCACATCATTAAAGATTAAAAAATTCTCTGTTGCAATCGAAGAAAGAGGCTGTCTTATGCGACAGCCTCTTAATATGTCCTCTTTATCCGTACATCGCCGCAAGCAGCGCATATACGTCTCTGTTCGCATTCCATATCGGCCCGAATGCACTGATATCCAGCGGGCACGTCCCGTTCCCTGTCTCGAGTGTGACGGCCGGGATTCCCTCTTCCCACATAAAGTAATCGGAGCAGCCTCCTGCCAGATGCCAGTCATACTTCTCGGACACTACGGTCGGATAACCTGTCACATTGTTCAGATTGATGGCAAGGTTTCTGTCCGCCTCCAGCAGGTTCTCATCCTCGACACCGTAATTCCAGTAAATCAGATCTCCGGCGGAATGATAGGAAATAACCGCCACGGTCGGATTGTCATGCACCGTCTTTATGATAGCCTGTGTTTCCACTTCGGATGCCGGCGCGACGCCCTTATGGCAGTCTGTCGACGGAACCGGAACGCCGTCCGTATAGCCGTCCCAGCCGACCGGGAAGTTCTTGTTGAGATCAACGCCGTTCGCGTTGGCTTTGAACGTCAGAAGATATGTCTCCAGCGGAGCGGCTGTTCTTCCGAGCTGCGTATCGGACTCCCAGCAGTACTGAATAATGCCTTTCGCTGAATCTGTCCGCATGGAATCGATTCCGATCTCCGAGACGGAAACGCCGTCCGGATTGGCCATGGGGATGATGTGCAGACAGAAATTTGCGAAAAGATCCGGATAAGACCTCTCCCCGTATGTGTTCCCCGCAGCATAATTCTGCAGATAATACTCGATCTGCTTCATCGCGAGAAGAGAATTAATATATTCCCTCGAGTGAACGGTATACTGAATAACCACATGATTCGGCGCATTGGTATTCCCGAGCGTGACGGCATAGATCTGACGCAGGTCCTTTGTCACGCCGACCGTCTCATAGGCGAAAAGGCCGGAATATCTCTGTTCAAGGAAGTAAAGATCCTTGACCATCTGCTCATACGTATAGACTGCCGTGGCTGTACTTACGATATCGCTTCCCTCTCCCGGCATCTCCCCGAGATACTGCGTCATATCATGTGTGCTGATATCGTTTACATCCTCGGGTTTTGTAGGACCGGGCGTCGGCGTGGCCTTCTTCTTTTTGGATTTTTTTGCCTTCCCTGTCGGCTTCGGAGTGGCAGTCGCTTTCTTCTTGTCAGCATCCTTCTCCGCATCACTTAAGGATTCATCGGATGCGGCTTCCTTTCCTCCGCTCACCGATTCATCCGCATCCGTGCTCTCCGAGTTCCCGGCCTCATCCGAAACTTTTATATCGGCGATTTCCGCACCTGATAAGTCTGCGGGCAGATTGGCAAGTGCCGGCGGAATAAAGCTTCCCGTGTTCACATAAAACATGACTCCGAAATACGCGATCGCAACGGCAACCACACCTGCAAGTAAAGAAAAAAAGATGATTGCCCCCGTATGCTTCTTTTTATTCACGAACTACCTCCGTATACATCCCGCGAAGCTTCTCGCGTTCTGCCGGTCCCAATCCGTACTCCCCGGCAAAATACGTATCAAAATCTCCGTACCTTTCTTCAACCGCTTCATAAATCGCGTCCACCGTCTCCGTAAATACGCCGTGGGACAAAGTCGCCACAGAATGCATATTCCGGCTGATGCGATTCAGGACTTTATGCTTGTTATACTCGGCTTTCAGCAGCTTTCGTCTGTAAAGATTTGTCAGCATATAGTCCCAACGGGCAGTCTCCCGGTCCACTCCGAGGGCCAGAAGAATCAGAATGGCCGCAACGCCCGTCCGGTCTTTTCCCGCAGAGCAGTGAAAAGCCATCGGCACCCGTCCGCTAAGGAGCAGCTCGAACATTTTCCGAAACGCCTCATTGTCGAACAGCGTCTCTTTATAGAACTCCCGCACGAGGCTTCCCACTTTATCTTTTCCCTTCTGCTGCATGACCATCCTCATGAGGGCCGCGGGAGAATAATCCACTTCCGTGTCGTCATCTATCTTAACGGCGCTGATCGGATAATATGACTCGCTCACGCCGATCGGATCCGGAAGCTTTGATCTTTCATCTCCGCTCCTGAAATCCATAAGAGAAACAATTCCGAGGCGTGCAAATGTCTCCACCTCTCCGGCATCCATTTCCCCCGGCGCACCGCACCGGATGAGAAGTCCCTTCTTCACCTGCCGCCCGTCCTGCGTCCTGTATCCGCCGAGGTCGCGCACATTCATTTCCTTTCGGAATCCCGGCACCGCGTGCGGAAGGATTTTTTCATCGGAAGTCAGGGCAAATGATCTGACGATCTGCCCCAGCTTCTCACTGTGCACAACATAGCTCCCGTGGGTTTCCCCATCCAGGATCAGCAGCTTTGCATTCGGAATGCTGTCGGCAATACAGGCTGTCTGCTCCTCCCTGATCAGATCCTTCGATCCGGCCAGGACAAGCGTCGAAGCGCGTATCTTCCCCAGCATCTCCCGTGTAATATCGGGCTCGCTCAGCATGAGTGTGATAAGAGGATCCTTTTTGACGGCATTTTCCACACGAAAAAGCATCCCGGTAAGCGATTTGACGCCCTCCGGATTCATATTGGCGCCGCATACAACGAGCGCGGATATTCTGTCGGAATCCATCGCGCAAAGCAGGCCGACGATTCCGCCGTCACTGAATCCCACAAACGTCACATCCGTAAGATCCAGCTCCTCCATGAATGCACGCATGTCATCCGCCATATCTGCATAATGATATTCCTTAACGGGAGATGTTCTTCCGTGTCCTCTGCTGTCGACTGCGTAGCAGGTAAAGTTCTCTTTCAGAACTTTGACTGTCTTATCGAAAATCTTGTGGTCTTCTCCGTTTCCGTGTACCAGTATTAAGGGTCTCCCCGATCCGGAGACTTCATAGTACATGGATATGTTATTGATAGTTATATACATCCTCTGTTCCTCTTACCCTTATGGCCTCGCCCTCAATCACACCGGCAACAGTCCTGAACTTACTTCTTCACGCATTCCACGTAAGTTTCAGGAAAAGAGGCTTTTATTACCTTTCCTCTCCGAATTCTCCACCCGTTCTCGTGCAGAAAATCCACATATGTATCCCTTGTCCATGCATGTTCTGTCTTAAAGCCGGTGAAGCCTCCCATAGCTCCTGCCAGAAGATTCTGGCCTGCGGACATTTTGGCATGTGTAAAGGTCGGCGCAATCATCATTCCGCAAGGTGTAAGCACTCTCCTTATCTCCGCGAGCGCCTTTTCCGGTTCCGGCATTATATGCAGAGAATTGGCAATGATGACTACCTCAAAGCTCTCATCGCGGAACGGCAGCTTAGTCGCATCACCGACAAGGAACTCAAGCTTATCGGAATAGTGTCCCTTCTTTGCCTGTTCGATCATTTTCGGTGAATAATCGAGAGCGAACATATACTCCGTCACATCCGCTATCTCTTTGGCGATGAGTCCGGTTCCGGTACACACCTCCAGAACCTTCTTTCCCTCTGCCCTCTCTCTGATATGCGAACATATCTCAGCGTAGGCATTTTTATCTTTCTTCATGAACTTATCATAGACAGGTGCGAACTTATCCCAAAATTGTTTTTCCATTCTATGCTCCCTTCTTCCCGGACGTCTTCTTTTCCGGCTCCGGTTCGGTCTTATACTCCCGGATATACGCATCCATCATCTCAGTCTTTCCATGCTCTTTCAGTCCGTCAGACACAATCCTCTTGACCAGATCATAGATCAGAGCGAAAAGCGGAACACCGACAAGCATTCCGACAACTCCCCAGTAGCTTCCGAAAAAGAGGATGGCGAAGAGAATCCAGAAACTGGAGATTCCGATCTTGTCACCCAGAATCTTAGGACCGATCACATTTCCGTCGAGCTGCTGCAGGAGAATGATGAACACGACAAATACGATGCATTTGGTCGGGCTCTCTGTCAAAATCAGAATGGCGGACGGAATCGCCCCGAAATACGGCCCAAAGAACGGAATGATATTTGTCACGCCGACGATCACACTGACCAGCAATGCATAAGGCATTTTCACAAGAAAGCAGAATATAAAACACAGAATGCCGATGATGGTGGAATCGATGATCTTACCGCTGATAAAACCGCCGAACAGCTGGTCTGTCAGCTTCAATTCCTCACAGATCCAGTCGGCTGCCTTCTCGGGAACGAGAGCGTAAAGCATAATTTTAGCCTGAGCGCCGAACTTGTCCCAGCTCGCAAGCAGGTAGATTGATACAATGAGCCCGATGATAACATTCTTAAAGACTCCCACCATTCCGCTGAATCCTGCGGAAACCCCCGAGACAATATTTTCAAGGTTCGGAAGCAGGTAGCTCTGGAGGGTCTGATAGATATTCTGGTAGGCATTGTCGATCGCGTCATACAGAGCGACGATCAGTTCATTGTCCGGTTCCTTGCCGAGCATATTCTCGAGCCATAATTCGAATTCCCGAATACTGGCCGGAGCCTGTGTGATCAGCATTTTGATACTGTCGACAAGACCGGGGATAACTGCGTCGAGCAGAAGGCCGAAAACATAGAACATAACAATGATCGATAGTCCGATGGCTGCCGCTCTGCACGATCTGATCTCTTTTCTGAACAGTTTATGAGCTATGATCTTAATATATTTTTCAAATACAATGACGATCGGCTGGAGCAGGTATGCAATTACAAATCCCACAATGAAAGGCATAAGGACACCGACAAGCCTCGTCAACGCCTTACCGAGCGCATCGCTTTTCGTGAATAATGCGACGAACGAAGCGATAATAACCAGTGTCATAATCAACAATTCCAGGTAACGTCTGTTCTCTTTTAAAAATTTCTTCACCAGATTCACCTCTCTTTTCGAGCATAGCTTCAAAATTATATTATAAATCAAACCGGGCCGGAAAGAAAGCTGTAAAAACCGTTTGTAATCTTTCTCTCCTTGGATTATAATTGAGAAACTGCACATCTCTCGAAAGGAAAATACATAAAACACATATGGCAGACGCTACACAAAAAGCGAAAACCGGTTCGCAGAACATCACACCGTTATTGAAAAAGAAACTGGATAATCTTATAGCACTTGCGGGGAAGCACGGTAACGTAACAGACAGGAATGACATTGATCAGGAATTTGCCGGATTGCATTTACAGGAAGAACATCTTGACATCATCCGGACGTATCTCACAGAACACGGAATAGACGTGGTCGACGTCCGCGGGAAAACGGATGCGCGCACTCCTCTGGTCCATCCATCCGAGGATAAGGAAGATGAGCTCCCGGAAAACGGGGAAGATGATATCGATCCTTATATTCGTACAGACGACTCCGACGATTACACCGCGTCGGATGAATACAAGGCCACGGAGGAAACCTTTAATGTAACCGCGGACACCGAGGCCGTCACGGATTCACTCCGCATGTATCTGCGGGAAATCGGAAGCATCCCTCTTCTTACGGCCGAACAGGAGATTTCAATCGGTCAGCAGATGGAGAACGGAAAAATAGCCTCCGCCATCCTTACGGATGGCAGCCTGAAAGATTTCCCCGATACCGACCGGGAACACAGATCTATGCCGGAAGACCTCGGAGAGTTCGCCTCGGAGGAAGACAAAGTCATTCTCCTTGCGGGCAAAACACGCGGCGAGCTGCGTGCAGTCGAGCGCCAGGGGGCACACGCGAGAACAAAGCTCGAGGAATCGAATCTCAGGCTTGTCGTTTCCATAGCAAAAAAATATGTCGGTTTCGGCATACCTCTTGCCGACCTGATCCAGGAAGGCAACATAGGCCTGATGAAAGCTGTCGATAAATTCGAATACCGGAAGGGCTACAAGTTCTCCACTTACGCCTCCTGGTGGATCCGGCAGGCTATCACAAGATATCTGGCCGATACCGGGCGTACGATCCGCATTCCGGTTCATATGCACGAAAAATTCAACAAGCTGAGCAGGATTTCGAAACAGTTTCTTCAGGATCGGGGACGTGAGGCGACCCCTGCGGAACTGTCTGAACTGATGGGCGTTTCCGAGGAGGAGGTGAAAGATCTCCAGAAGCTGGCACAGGACACGATTTCTCTGGATTCGCCGGTGGGTGACGAGGACGACAGTCATCTGGGCGATTTCATCGCAGACAACAATATGGCAGAGCCTTTCGAGGCAACTGCCGATACCCTGCTTCGGGAACAGCTCGAAGAAGTCCTGTCCACACTTACGGAAAGAGAGCAGGAGATTCTGAGGCTCCGGGTCGGATTTGACAACGGCCGTCCCATGACGCTTGAGGAAGTCGGCGAGCTCTACGGACTTACCAGGGAGCGCATCAGACAGATCGAATCGAAGGCCCTTCGAAAGCTGAAACATCCAAAGAAAAGCAGACTGCTGGCAGATTATATTTAATCTCTGACGCAGAATTCTCGTGACGCAAGTCTATGATGAATGCGAAGAATGA
>ODAI012364975.1_pt1 | contig 11312 bp, 5 predicted proteins | sample 1539321 | NCBI WGS metagenome assembly ODAI01 (sample SAMN02144231, study PRJEB22623) | gut metagenome | biome: sheep rumen | host: Ovis aries | place: New Zealand
AAAGACCACGCTGGTGAAATGCATCATGGGCGAGATACCGTTTGAGGGCCGCCTGCAGGTGGGCCACAACGTGCAGATAGGCTATTTCGCCCAGAACCAGGCTCAGCTGCTCGATGAGAACCTGACGGTGTTCCAGACTATCGACAATGTGGCGAAGGGCGAAATCCGCCTGCGTATCAATGATATCCTCGGAGCCTTTATGTTTGGCGGTGAGGAGTCGGACAAGAAAGTGAAGGTGCTCAGCGGTGGCGAGCGCAGTCGTCTGGCGATGATCCGGCTGTTGCTGGAGCCAGTGAACCTGCTGATCCTCGACGAGCCTACGAACCACCTCGATATGCCCTCTAAGGACGTGCTCAAGGAAGCTATCAAGGCCTTCGACGGTACGGCCATTATCGTGAGTCACGATCGTGAATTCCTCGACGGGCTGGTGACGAAGGTCTATGAGTTTGGCGACGGACGCGTGAGGGAGCATCTGGGCGGCATCTACGACTTCCTGCAGGCGAAGAAAATCAGTGAGCTGAATGAACTCGGCAGGACAGCAAATAATGCTTCGGCAGGCGGAGCGGCAAAAATAAGTTCCCAGGGTGGGAACACTTCAGTCCCAGGGTGGGAACAAGATGTTCCCAAGGTGGGAACAAATAGCGCGCCTGCTGCAGAGACGGGCGCAGCCCTGAACAAAGCACTCAGCTATGCCGAGCACAAGGAGCAGCAGAAACGCCTGAAACGGGCAGAGAAAGCCGTGAAGGAGTCGGAGGCAAAGATCGAGAAGATGGAAGCCCGACTGAAGGAACTCGATGAACTGCTGATGCAGCCTGATAAGGCCTCTGACATGATGCTCGTGACGGAATACACCCAGACCAAGCAGGCGCTCGACGAAGAAGTGGAGCGCTGGGAGCAGCTGAGCGAGGCACTGGAGGAACTGAACCAATAAGAAACAACAATCAATAATCAGATGAAACGAATTGTAACAATGATGGCTATGGCATCTGTATCGCTGATGACAATGGCACAAACCCCATTGGGGTCTGGACTGGACGTGACAGACTTTGACGCCAGCGTGAAACCTGGCAACGACTTTTATGAGTACGCCTGTGGCGGATGGATGAAGAAACATCCGCTGCCTGCTGCCTACTCGCGTTATGGCAGTTTTGACAAACTGCAGGAGGACAACGACAAGCGTATCAATGCTATCCTGTCGGAACTGCAGCAGAACACCTATGAGCAGGGAACTACGGAGCAGAAACTGAGTGACCTCTACAAGCTGGCGATGGACATCGATCGTCGTAACAAGGAGGGTGTAAGCCCAGTGATGCCCCTGATCAAACGGCTGGAGGCAGCCAAGAGCAACAAGCAGCTGCAGGCCATCCTGCTGGAGCTTACGCCTTACGGCACGCAGGAGTTCTTCTACGCTGGATTCGGAGCCGACGACAAGAATGCTACAGAGAATATCCTGAACATCTATCAGAGCGGACTCTCGCTCGGACAGAAGGAGTATTATCTGGACACAGACAAGGCGACAACGGATATCCGTGAGGCCTTTAAGGCGCACATCGTCAAGATGTTCCAGCTCTTTGGCTTCAGCAAGGGTGCTGCCGCCAAGAAGATGCAGAACGTGATGAAGGTGGAGACCGCTCTGGCCAAGGTCAGCAGGTCGCGCACAGAGTTGCGTAACCCTGAGGCCAACTATAACAAGATGACCCTGAAGGAGTTCCAGACGCGTTATCCGAACCTTCCGCTGGAACAGCTGATGAATGCGCAGGGCATCGACAGCAAGTACCTGCAGGATATGGTCGTGGGACAGCCCGACTTCCTCGACGGTGCCAACAAACTGGTAGGTAGCATCAAGCCGGCAGAGTTCCGCGATGTAATAGAGTGGGGTATTATTTCCTCTGCGGCCAACTACCTGAACGATGCGGCTGCGGCAGAGAGCTTCGACTTTCACGGACGTGTGCTCTCAGGCCGCCAGGAGAATCATCCCCTCTGGAAGCGTAGTACGGCACAGGTGGAAGGTGTGATGGGCGAGGCTCTCGGCAAGCTCTATGCAGCGAAGTTCTTCCCGGAGTCATCGAAGCAGCGCATGCTCACACTGGTGAAGAACCTGCAGATAGCCCTCGGCGAGCGTATCGCAGCACAGGACTGGATGGACGACTCAACGAAGGTGAATGCGCTCCTCAAGTTGAATACCTTCTATGTGAAGGTCGGCTATCCTGACAAGTGGACGGATATTACGGCGCTTCAGATTGACCCCCAAAAATCTTACTACGAGAACATGCGGGAGTGCCGTCGGTTCTGGAAGAAGTGGAACAATGACCATCGCGTAGGCAAACCCGTGGATCGTGACGACTGGCACATGACGCCCCAGACGGTGAATGCTTATTATAATCCTACAACCAACGAGATTTGCTTCCCTGCTGGTATCCTGCAGCGCCCCTTCTTCGATCCAGAGGCCGACGATGCCTTCAACTATGGCGCCATCGGTGTTGTGATAGGTCATGAGATGACGCACGGATTCGATGATCAGGGCCGCCGTTTTGACAAGGATGGCAATATGAAGGACTGGTGGACTGAGGCTGATGGAAAGAACTTTACACAGCGTACAGACAAGTATGCGGATTTCTTTTCAGCCATCAATGTACTTCCTGACTTGAAGGCCAACGGACGTCTGACACTGGGTGAGAATCTCGCCGATCATGGTGGCCTGCAGGTTGCCTTTGCTGCCTATCAGAATGCCACGAAGCGTCATCAGCTTGACGTCGTTGACGGCCTGACAGCTGATCAGCGCTTCTTCCTGGCCTATGCTGGCGTGTGGGCTAATAACATCACAGAGGCAGAGATCCGCAAGCGTACCAAGAGTGATCCTCATGCCCTGGGACGCTGGCGCGTGAATGGTGCTCTGCCGCACATCAATGCCTGGTACAAGGCCTTTGACGTAAAGGAAGGCGATAAAATGTTCATTCCCGAGTCAGAGCGCCTGCAGTTGTGGTGATTGGCGATTAATAACACATCAAATAGTATTTTTGCCGTCGTAAATGTAAATTTACGGCGGTTTTCTTTGGTAGGTTAAAATAAATTTATTACTTTTGCACCAACATACGAAAATTTACCTGTTTATGAACGACGATACTACTATCAACCCAGAGCAAACCAACCGCGGCTTTAACCAGCAGTTGCATCAGGAACTCTATAAATCGCATACTGAGGATTTCCAGATGGAGCAGCAGGCACAGATGCATGCGGCTATTGGAATCCAATGCCCAAGTTGTGGTACCATGAACGAAGAAGGTGCAATGTTCTGCGCCTCATGTGGAACCCCCTTAGGTAAGATTTCTTGTCCGAATTGCGGTGCAGAGGTGGATCCGGATGCAGATTTCTGCGAGACCTGCAGACGATACATCAAGAAGGACGTCTGCTCCTTCTGTGGTGCCCATCTGAACGATACTGACGCTTTCTGTCCGGAGTGTGGCAGTCCGAGAGGCGGCATTGTCTGCCCGACATGCCATACCCTTAACGAGTTCTCTTTCTGCAGACAGTGTGGTACACCGTTGACGGAAGATGCGCGGCAACTGGTTGCACAGGTCAGCAAGATGCCGGAATACATGGAAATGCAGAAACTGGCATCCGAGCTTCAGGAACTGGATATGATCCTGCCGTATTCCTCTGAGCGTGAACGTACTCAGGAGCAGTTGAACGCCCGGTTGCGTGAGCGTGTGCTGAAGCTGTTGGCCGAGGATCGGGGCACAGCGGCTCCTGTGATACCCAAGTCAGGCAGCAAGCGCATGAGCAAGGAGGAATATGAGAATAAGAAACGGGAACGCCTTGAGGAGATTACCGGCATATTGGAGAAGATGGCGCAGGCACCTCAGCCCAAGCCAGCCATGGTGCGTAACTATGCTATGGCTTGCCGTCCGCAGGGAGTGAGGCTGGCATGGGAGTGCAATTTCAAGCACGCCCTTCATTCCAGTCCGTGCGGCTGTGCAAAGCCCCAGATGGGCGGAAAGTGGATTATCTTGGGAAAGGATACAAAAAAGGAAATTAAAGACGATAAATAATGAGTACGGAAAGAACTGTCAGACCCGCTGCGGGTGGTACGGATATGACGATACGCCCTGCATCTCAGGACATGACGATGCGCCCTGCATCCCAGGAAGTGACGGTGCGTGGTTCTTCAAATGCAGTATCAGTAGATGGAACTGTCAGAGGAGATGGAATCGTTGGTCAGGATGCTGACGTGAAAGACGATTTCTTTGTGTTGAAGGGAGTGAGCTATCGCAATGTTCAGTCTCTGAGCGACAGTTCTGGTGAGGCCCAGGTCTTTCTTGTTGAGCGAGAGGGGGAGAAATATGTCCTTAAGATATACTATCCGAGTTTCGATGTCAATAGGAAAATCCTGCAGTGTGTCTATAACTTTGCCTTTGAGATGATAGTCAAGGTGTATGACTTCGGCAAGACGTATGTTGACGGCAAGCATCGTTATTATGAACTGATGGAATACCTTGTAGGAGGTACGATGGCCGACTATCACCTGAATGGTGACTTGGACAAGTTCAGGCGTATCGCCCTTCAGGGGGCAGCAGCCTTGGCCTACTGCCATCAGATGAATATTATCCACAAGGACGTAAAGCCAAGCAATTTCTTCTTCAGGGACAAGGAGCACACAGAACTCGTGCTTGGCGACTTTGGCATATCAAGCATGCTTGACCAGGACGGAAAGGCTCATAAGACCACACAGGCCAGAACGCCCATCTATGCAGCGCCTGAGATGTACACGGATGTGATTGACGGTGTCGTGGAGGTAACCTCTGCCGTTGATTACTATTCTCTTGGCATCTGTCTGATGGCCCTGTGGCTTGGGGAGTCGCCGATGAGCACGAACGAGCGCGTGATGATGCGCCAGAAGAGTGAAGGCAGACTGCCTCATATCCAGGAACTGCCAGACAGGGTGCGGATGATCGTGCAAGGTCTGACGGTTGTCAATCCAAACAACCGATGGGGCTATGAACAGGTTGAGGAATGGTTCAAGGGCGGCAGTCCGAAGGTTGACCTCTCGTCGCCTTTCCTGAAATACAAGAGCTTTATTGTTGATCCGGAGAAGAATCTGGTGGCCGACAATATCCACGAACTGATCCCCTTGCTCCTGGACAATGAGACCCTTGCCATCGGCTATCTCTATAATGGACGTATCAGCCAGTGGCTCGAATCTTGCGGTAATCAGAAACTCAGCACGATAGTAAAAGACATCGTTGTCAATCGTTATCCTGTAGATCAGCGTGCCGGTCTGATGGCGGCTGTCTATGCGATGGAGCCTACCTATCCCTATAAGGATATTAAGGGAAATCTCTGTGACGACGTGCATGGTGTAGCCGTCTCACTGCTGAGCTATCAGAAAGAGTACAGCGTGTTGCTGGTGAATCCCAATGACAGTCTGTTCCTCTATCTGGAGTCGCATTCAAAGTGTAATATCGAGCGTATCCGAAAGTATTTTTCCAAACAGAGCGAGCAGGAGGCCAGAATAGCCATTATGAGGACAGTCTATGAGATTGATCCGGAGATTCCTCTTCTGGCCCGCTATCCATCATCCTCGCTGAAGGAGATAGTGCATGCCTTTGGAAAGGAGGATATACAGGCAGACGATTGGCACTGCCTGACAGACGGCAGACTGCTGTCGTGGATGTACAGTCATGAGGACCGTATGGCTTGCGAGAGCCTTCGTATCATGACACAGGATCAGGCTTATTCTGATACCTTGGCCTATAAGGTGCTTTACAATCTGGACCGTGAAGCGGCATACGATCTGAAGAGTGCCTTCACGCCCGCTCAGATCGGAGAACAGCTTAACGAACGGCTCAAGAATGCCGAGCATCTCAGCGAAGCGGCTTTCAAGGAAGAAATGAGCGACTTCCTGAATCTTAGTGGCCGTTTCTACTACTATGCCCAGCTGCATGGATGGACTGAGATACTCAATGAGTTTACGCGATGCTTCGATATGAAGAGTGAGGAGAATCGCAATCGTATGGGAGCCTATGACGCCAGGACAGCAGTCTATCGCTTCTGCCGTATCCTGGGCGTGACGCCTACTTATTTGCTGCCTGAAGGTGTTGAAGAGACTGACGGGCGCAACCTGGATATGAGCAATAGCACACAGTTGCGCGCAGAACTCAGGAACGGGGCCTTGGCCCAGTGGATGTCGGTGTTCTATCATGAAGACCCCAATGCCGACTTCTCCGAAGAGTATGTTTATGAGAACACGTTGGTGGAGTGGTTGGCTGCCTTAGGGCAGATTGATTCCACGCAGACCTATTACAAGCGTTTCGTTGATGCCCGGGAGGAGACCCTCAAGCGTATCAAGGACGTGCGTGACAACTATCGGAAGGCCAAGCGGCGCGAGAATTTCTGGCGCACTGCTTTCTATGGCTTGTGTGGCCTGTGGATGCTTCTGGTACTGCTGATAGGCATTGAAGACCGTACTTATCTTCTCAGCCATACCTTCCTTTCCATTGGACTCCCGTTGGGTGGCATGACGGCTGTGATTGTGGGAACGCGTGCCTACTTCAGGGGCTATGACTTCATGTTCTCCTGTCTTTGGGGCGGACTTGGGGCATTGTCCTCCTTTATACCTATATTTATATTAAGATATTTCGATCAGTCTCACCCCTCGATGTTCAATATCGCGGTCATATTCATAACTCTTGTCTATATGTTGATATGTCACCTTACAGATTTCCGGGGAGACCAGAAAGCCGACAGCAAACTGATTTCGGAAGTGCTGGAGGACGATATAAAGTCAACACTTCTGGAGCCGCTATACTATACCTTCAAGACTAAGGCATATAAGTTTAATGGTTCTAAGTTCGGGCTGCTGAATGATGTGACAGATCAGGTGCGCTCGATCAGTGGTGAGAGTGTGCTTCACTATCTCTTGTGGAGCTTGCTGGCATTCTTGCTTGTACTGGAATTCATCGTGTTTAGTCCAAGTCTGCTGAATGTCAGTAACCCGAATTCGGATACGTTGAAATCTGCTCCCTCGAAGTTCATCAAGCAAATAGAGAAAGATGTAGAATAATGGTTTGTGAGAATTGTCATAAGGAAAACCGGAATATAGCGAAGTTCTGCAAGTGGTGCGGGCAACCCCTTGCAGCACAGGATATGCTTGACAAATTGGTTGGGCTTGACGAAGTGAAGCGTCAGCTCAAGACAATTGTGAATACCTATACGTTCCTGCGTTCACGTAGAGACATAGCGAACGTGCGCATTTCGGTGAATGCCGTTATTATCGGCGAGACGGGTACAGGCAAGACCGCATTGGCAGAGATTCTCCGTGATTATTTCTATAAGCATAAGATTATCGAGAAACCGAAACTGACAGTGGTGGATGCAGTGGATTACCAGCGCTTTGTCGATAAATGGGATGATAACATCAAGAAAGCCCGCAACGGCATCCTGTTCTTTGACAACGTTCAGAAACTGTTGCCCGACAAATACTCCAATCAGGTGAATCCGCTCGACAAGTTGTTTGTGGAGATGGACAAGTGGGATGACAATCCTATCGTCATCATCTCTGGCTTGACCAAAGGTCTGGAGGATTTCCTGGAAAGCAATCCCGCTGTCGCCAACCGGTTCAAATATACCTTCCGTCTGCCTACTCCTGGCTATCAGGAACTGACGGATATCTGTAAGATGAACCTGCGCATGAAGTATGGCGTCACCAATTTCTCTGCAGAAGCGGAGTCACAGTTGGCCCGTTACTTCAAGTATCAGGTAAAGACCAAGGACGAGACTTTTGGCAATGGTCATCTGGCCAACAAGACAGCAGAGGATATCTTCACCCATTTCATCAGCCGTGGTGCCGATGCCGTGCAGGTGGAGAAGGATGACATCCGAGGCTATGTGCCGGAAGAGCGCTCCGTCGATGATATACTGAAGGATCTCGACAGGTTCATAGGTATGGACGAGGTGAAGAGTGCTGTACGTGAGATTGCCTATGCAGTCCAGAATAGCATTCAGCGCGAACAACGAGGACTGGGCGAGCAGGAGAAGATGGGGATGCATATCATCCTTACAGGTAATCCAGGTACGGGCAAGACTACCATAGCGCGCAAGTTGGGCGAGATACTGGCAGCAGTGGGCTATCTGGATAGCGGTCACGTCGTTGAGGTGGACCGTGCAAAGATGGTAAGCCCGTATCAGGGAGAGACGCCTAAGGTCGTCGATCGCTTGTGCGACAAGGCCAAAGGCGGTATCCTCTTTGTGGATGAAGCTTATACGCTGGCACCTCAGAACGCAGCTGGCGAGCGCGACAACCAGGGAGCCCAGGCTTTGGAGAAGTTGATGAAGCGCATGGAAGACGACCGGGGCGAATTTGTCGTGATAGCAGCAGGCTATCGTACGGAGATGGAGAACCTCTTCCGCATCAACCCTGGGTTCAGAAGCCGTTTCAACTATTTCCTCGATATCAAAGACTATACGCCCGAGCAACTCTATCAGATCATGCTCGTGTTCGCAAAGGAGAAGAAATATATCTTCTCGCCCGAGGCAGAGGCACTTGCCAAGAAGATGATTGAGGACATGTACAACTCTCGTGACAAGGACTTCGCCAACGGTCGTACGATGCGCTCCCTTTTTGATAAGATCTGCAAGCGGCAGGCACAGCGCCTGCAGGGCGAGAGTATCTCTACGATGAGCGATGAGGAACTGATGACGATCATAGAAGCGGATGTGCCCTACGAGGCTCCTCAGTCCGTGGATGTCTCCGACTGTCTGCAACAGCTTAATGGTCTTGTTGGTCTTGAGGCAGTTAAGAAGGAAATCTCAAATCTCGCAGCTTACCTCAATTTGCAGATCAGACGAGGCGAGACGAATACCTTCCAGGGTAAGCATTATGTCTTTACGGGTAATCCAGGAACGGGTAAGACTACGGTGGCACGCATCATGGCCGACATCTTCAAGACGCTTGGCATCGTAGCTCGCGGACAGCTTGTGGAGGCTGATCGCTCGAAACTCGTGGCAGGCTATTCCGGACAGACGGCCATCAAGACAAACCAGCTTGTGGATCAGGCTATGGGAGGCGTGCTCTTTATCGACGAGGCTTATACCCTTAAGTCCAACGATGGCGATACCTTTGGATCAGAAGCCATTGACACACTGCTGAAACGTTTGGAAGACGATCGTGGAAAGTTCGTCTGTATTGTGGCTGGCTATACTGATCAGATGCACGACTTTATCGATTCCAACCCAGGACTGAAGAGCCGTTTTACACAGACAATACACTTTGACGACTATACACCTGACGAGTTGACGGAGATATTCCTGAATCTTGCGAAGAAGAAGGAGTTTACCGTCGATGAGGACACTCGTGGAGCTATCCATCGTCAGTTTGAACAGCTCTACCTGCGTCGTGACAAGAATTTCGGCAATGCCCGTGAGGCACGCCGTATCTTCGATGAGGCTGTAGAGCGCCAGAGTCAGCGTCTGGTGAAGCTGATGAACGATCCTGGCTTCCAGGAGAAGGATATGTTCTGTCTGACGATGGACGATCTGCCAATGGCCCAGAATGAGTCAGCCCGTCCGCTTGATGAGGTACTCAACGAGCTGGATGAATTTGTGGGCATGCGTACCGTCAAGAACTCAATCCGTCGTCTGGCCGTGCAGAGTATGTTTATGAAGCAGCGCGCGGCGATGGGAGCTGGTAAGGTGCAGCAGATGTCGATGAACTTCATCCTAACTGGTAATCCTGGAACTGGTAAGACCTCCTTGTCTCGTAAGATGGGTGAGGTGCTGCAGTCGATGGAAATTCTTCCCACCAGTCGAGTATTGGAGGTGAGTCGCGCCACGTTGGTCGGAAAGTATATGGGTGAAACGCCCAAGATTGTCAACAACATCTGTGACAAGGCAATAGGCGGCATACTCTTCATCGACGAGGCCTATACCCTCAGTGAGGGTGGTGACCAGTATGGGAAAGAGGCCATCGACACGCTGATGAAACGTATGGAGGATGACAGGGGAAAATTCGTTGTCATTGCAGCCGGCTATAAGGATAAGATGGAGGATTTCCTGCAGATGAATCCAGGTCTGGCGAGCCGCTTCACCCACAAGCTCCATATCGACGACTATAACGAAGACGAGCTGTTGGCTATCTTCAAGTCGATGGCGCAGAAAGACCAGTACACCCTGTCGCCGACGGCAGAGTTCAAGGCACTGGATGCTATCTACAAGATGGTGCTGGCCAAGGACGAGTCATGGGGTAATGCGCGTGAGATGCGCAACCTGCTGGATGCTACGATTCAGAAGCTCTCGATCCGTGTGTCGCAAATGCCGCCAGACCAGGTTACCAAAGAGACGTATCAGATTATTTTACCAGAAGATATATAGCATTAAGAAATGATAATTTGTCCTGTATGTAAAGAAGAGATTGAAGACGACTCTCGCTATTGCGACCAGTGCGGGCAAGTGCTGTATTTTTGTCAGCAGTGCGGGCGTGTAGGCGTAGGGCGTCGTTGTACCTATTGTGGGGGACTGATGGTGTCGCCCGGCGGCAATCAGCATGCGGGGGTACCGACGGGCTCCATCACGGGGTATGTATCCACAGGATCCGTTGGTAATATCTCACAGCCAGGATTGTCTGGCACTATGCCAGTCCTGACACTTTCCAATGATAGCCTGAACATCCGAATCGTAGGCATGAATGGTGCTATTATCGGACGTCGTCAGGGGCCTTATACGCAGTTCTTTGCTAATCAAGGATATGTTTCAGGCGTACATGCGCAACTTAAGTTCCATCCCAATACAGGTTGGTGTGTTGTTGACAAGCACTCCTCGAATGGAACGAAACTCAATCAGCGTCAGGTGCAGCCTGATGTGGATATGACATTGAAGAACGGTGATATCCTCACGCTGGCCAATGTCAATCTGCAAGTAAATATTAGATAGAATAATGATAACATTAGAGATAACCTCAGCCAGTAAGGTTGGATGTGTAAGATCGCAGAATGAGGACATGATCCTTGTCGATAGTCATTTTATCCGTAATAATGAGTATTCAGGTTCAGCTTCCCTAAACCATGAAGACAGATTCATTATAGCAGTAGCAGACGGTATGGGAGGCCATAATCGAGGCGATGTGGCAAGTAGCGACACGCTGCGCAACCTCCAGTTCTATTTCCACGACATCCCTGAGAAGTTAGAGGCTGGCGATCTTAACGAGGTGATGGTAGAATGGTTGGATTCCATTAATAATTTTATCTCTGCCAAGGGGCGTGCTGATGAGCAATATAAAGGAATGGGCACGACACTGGTTGGATTCTTTTATTATTATAATG
>ODAI012393612.1_pt1 | contig 11312 bp, 5 predicted proteins | sample 1539321 | NCBI WGS metagenome assembly ODAI01 (sample SAMN02144231, study PRJEB22623) | gut metagenome | biome: sheep rumen | host: Ovis aries | place: New Zealand
AACTGATTGCCATGATTTACTACGAGGGGCTCTCAAATCCTGAAATCGGGCAGATATTGGGCATCAATGCCAAGGCCGTCAGTGAGAGGCATCGCCGTCTGCTTGCCAAGTGCAGAAAACTGGAAGCCGGTAAAAACCTCCATGATTTCCTATGACCTTGACTGTGGGTATGATCCCTATAAGAGATACTTATAAGAGCTTTTTATGAAAAATAATGGGAGGCTCTGCGGCGCAGCAGGGAAAGATAATGATAAAAAATAATTAAGTGACTTAAATAAGTTTCATTGTAACTTGTTTGATAAAAAATCACCGCCAGCCTGATCAAGAGCATTTTGAACAGGCTGGCGGTGTTTTAGTTCTTTTTGTTGGTTCGAACAGTTTTTTCAGATGATTGGGCACACCTTTAAATCCTGTCTTCGAACGGTTTCTTCAGGGGATTGAGCACATCCTCAACGGATGATTTCTTCCTTTGATAATGTGCATCTCCTGCCGCCGTCACGAAATCAAGTTCATCAAGACTGAGCTCTCTGGCAAAGGAATTTTGTTTGCCGTTGTGCTTACCGCCAGTCAGGTCATCCTTCTTCAAAGACGGTAAATTGTTTTCATCAAAAAGCTGGGCTCTCAGCCGATCCTTAAGATCAGTTTCCCGGGAAAAATCCGCGCTTTTTAAAACCTCTTCCATCAAATCCATTTCTTCTCCTGCCAACCAATATGCTCTGCACCCATTCCAGCCTGAACAGTTAATAACCTGCACCCATTCCATTCCGATCCGGTCGTTTTATGCTCTGCAGCTGTTCTGATCTGGCCGGTTTCGGTTCTGAGCCTGTCCATAAGAGGTCGATTATTAACGGTTTTAACCGCTGTCAAATCAAATAGATGCACTTATGGTCTACTCCATATTATTTATATACGCCTCATTCCCGGATAATCCACGAAAACTGACGAAAGTATTTTACAGATATTTGAACAGTATTCGGGCGATATTATACGGTTTAAACAAGAGTTCAGCAGTATTGTGCAGTACGACATTAATGTGCTGTATGACACAAAATAGATCCATTCCACATGACTTGCCGATCTCATTTGAAGCATGTTAAAAAAAAACGCCAAAAAACAATATTCTTCGGAATACTGTTAACAAAACTTATGTTACAATAATCATAGTTTATAAATCACAGTTAATTGATCATAGTTACTTGATGAAAAGTTAACTGATCAAAGCTGATTAATCATGGTTTATAAATCATAGATTAAAAACCATCACGGAATACAATCTTAGGAACGAGGAGGAACCTGTCATGAAGAAAAAACTGTTTATGTTTTCTATCCTGACTGTATTGTTATTCATTCTGTCAGCCATACCTGTATTAGCTGACGACGCCGGTGATTTCAAAGTCGATAAGACCGGGAATTTCAAATATGAATTGTCCGAAGTGGGTCTGAAAATCACTTCTTATGAAGGATCAGAAAAAGACGTTGTCATCCCCAATGAGATTGACGGCTACAAGGTGTCCGCTATCGGCAAGCATGCATTTAAAGACAACACGACGATGACCAGTGTCGTTATTCCGGAGGGAGTATCCAATATTTATATGGAGGCTTTCTACGGTTGCAGCGCACTCTCCCGCATCGAATTCAATGCCAAAAACTGCACTGTAACCGGAGTCAACACCTATTCAGGCAATAATGGAGCAGGTGTTTTCAGCGGCGCAGGATCAGCCTCTCCGAATGGACTGGAAGTCATTTTCGGAGATAAGGTGACAAAGGTACCTGAAAACCTGTTCGACACCGCCAGCCTGGATGAAGGCGGCCATTCCGGGCATCCCTATGCTTACGTCACATCGGTCACTATTTCTGAAAGTGTAAAAAGTATCGAGGCGCGTGCTTTCTGCGGCTGCCGGGATCTGGAAACCGTAACTTTCGGAGGAAAAGAACAGACGATCGGAGCCTGGGCATTCAACGGATGCGGAATTAAAGAACTTAATTTAGGAGATGCCCTGACATCCATTTCAGAGTATGCATTTTTTGATAACAAATCACTGGAAACCATCAATTGGGGCGGAAATCTTGACAACATCGGTGCGTATGCCTTCTCAAAATGTACTGCTCTCACAGATGTCACATTTGTAAATCCGCTTACCACGATCGGTAAAGGCGGCTTCAGCGAATGTACTGCACTGAAGCAAATTGTCTTTCCCGAAACGCTGACGGGACTGAGTGCAGAAGCATTCTACGGCTGTATCAACTTGAACCATATCACGGTTAACAGTAAAAATCTCACCGTCGCTTCTGTAAACACCTACTCGGGCAGCAATGGCGCCGGCGTTTTCAGCGGTGCAGGATCCGGCTCCGCAACCGGTCTGGAGGTAGTCTTCGGCGCCAAAGCGGCAAAGGTTCCTGATTCTATGTTTGATACCGCCAGCCTGGATGCGGGCGGTCACTCCGGACATCCTTACGCCTATGTCACTTCTGTAACTTTTGAGAATGGTGTAAAAGAAATCGGCAGCTGGGCTTTCCGCAACTGTCAGGCACTTGAGACGATCTCCTTCGGTGAATCAGTTCAGAAAATCGGAGAGCAGTCTTTCCGGGACTGCAGTGCTCTCACAGAATTGGTTTTCAACAAGGAACTCTCTTCAATCGGTGATAGCGCATTTACAAATAATACAGGACTGGAGAAGATTATCTGGGGTGAAAAACTGGACAACATCGGTCCAAATGCCTTCCACGGCTGTACCTCTCTGACAAAGGTTCATTTCATAAACCCCCTTACAACGATTCAAAAAGGTGCTTTCAGTGATTGCACAGCACTCAGACAGGTCATCCTTCCCGAGTCTTTGACTACGCTTGGCGGAGAAGCATTCTATGGATGCATCGGACTCAATCAGCTGATTGTACAGAGTATCAATCTTTCCACACCCGGTGTTAATACCTATTCAGACGCAGCTGGCGCAGGAGCTTTTTCCGGTGCCGGATCAGGATCTCCTACAGGTCTGGAAGTAACCTTCTATACAGGTGTAAAAACAGTTCCCGCAAATATGTTTGATACTGCCAGCCTGGATGCGGGCGGCCACTCCGGACATGAATACGCATATGTTACATCCATTGTCTGCGCATCCTCTGTCACTGAAGTGGGCGACTGTGCTTTCCGCAGCTGCCAGAGCCTTGAGAAGATTCATTTCTACAGCAAGGATGTCACTTTCGGCGAGAAAGTCTTTGACAACTGCCTCAACCCTTCCTTCCACATCGAAGGTCCCTCAAACGGAACGCTCCAGACGTCCTGCGGCGAAAATAATGTCACCTTCAGTAACAACCGGGAAGTGGAAGCCATGCCTGAGATTGAAGAGCCCGAAAAAGCCCAGCCCGCTCCCGCCTCCAACGAAACATCAAATGATGCTGCCAATGATACAGGCGCGGCACAGGATACGTCGGGCAGCAGCTCTACCGCTTCCGGCAGCAATACCAATCAGGGAGCCCCTGCTGACCAGGGCAGCACAACCAGTACAAGCGGCGCTGCTGATACAGACGGCGCTGCTGATACGGATACAACCTGGACATGCTCGAACGGACATGCCGGCAACACCGGAAACTTCTGCCCTCAGTGCGGAGAAAAGAAGCCTGAATAAAGCTTAGCAGCTTAAGCATTTTAAATGACGCTAAATGATACCACAGAACGGGAGATCATAAGCGAAATCAACTGAAAACAAGAATAAAAACGTTCTACTTAAGGCTTTCATTCCACGATTAATATTTCAAGAAATAAACTCCCCCCGGCCAGTACAAATATAATTACACTGGCCGGGGGGAGTTTGCTTTTTTGCACCAGGTGAATGGCTAATCCGCCAGAGCAGCAAACGGCAAAGTAAAGAGAATCTTTGTCGTTTCCTTTAGAAGAAGATCATAAAAGGCAAAGGCAGGACCACCGGATAAACCGGTGATCCTGACACATAGACTGGATATTCAGGAGCTTCTTTCTTCGATGATGCAAAAGCGGCCATATTATTCTGCACTTTTTTGTAAATATCTACTGGTCCAGAAATTCCTGGGCTGTATCAGAAGCTTTGCCCATCTCCATATCAGCTACTGTAGTAAGAATATCCTCCAGAGTCTGTTCATTGATGCGGCCTGCATCATGGGCCGACTCTGCTTTTCTTACATAGCGGTCAGTCAGGAATGAAAGATAGGATTTTTCCAAATGAGTATCCCTGACTTTATTCTCGTAGATATGGTTTGCCGAGATATACTCATGACCGGCTAGTTTTCTGTAGACCGTGGTAGCGGGCAGGCCGTTGATCATCAGGACGACAATTATTTCGATGGCGAGAATACTTGACAAAACAATCTGGGTGATCCGGATGCCATTAGGAGATTTCGTCACCGACAAAGCCGAAGATTTCCATGAAGAAGCACTGTTGTTGTCTGGTTCTATGATTTTTACTACCGGATTCCCGCATTTCCCGCAGAAATTTGAACCCGGATCAAGAAGGCTGCCGCACTTACCGCAGAACCGAGGCCTGAAAGGCTGTGAAGCTGCTTTATCATTGAACCGGCCTGCAGTGAGACCTCCATCGAAACGGAGTCTTCCATCCGCTGTTGTATATTTCCTCTTTTTCAACAGGTCGATCAGAGTCAGTATTCCGTAAATGGCCAGGAATAGAGCAGTCATGATCAGGAAGAAGACCAAAAGACCATTGTTTGCGACAAACAGTGTACGATGACCGTTGGAATCTTTGCCGGACGTGTAGGTATAATCTACGGTGCCGTTGCCATCTTTGTCCACTTTCATTTCTGTCTTCCCGGATTCGCCAGCTGAAGTGTTGATAAAGGTACCATTCGTGATTGGAATGCCTTCAAAGGTTCTGGTATCCACGTAGTTTCCGTCTTTGTCGGAATAGGAAATGGAATAATCCATCGTGCCGGTATCATACCCTTCGATAATGATTTCATAGTCCGGACCGGTCTTCAAATTAAGAATCTTGATTTCGTTGTTCTCACCTTCAAATGTCAGAAGTCCAAAACTTGTCTGGCGGTTACCGCCCTCTTTGGAACTCAGTTCTTCTCCATTGTAACGAACTGTCACATCAACCGGGCAGGAAACTTCCACATGTGTAGTGTTTCCCCTGTGTGAGATCTGATAGGCGATGTTCTGGAAGACAGCGTTAATGTCACTGGAATTGGCATCTGTGACATTATAGGAATAACCGGAGCTTCCGATGGACCGCATCATACTTTGTCCGCTTGAAAGATCAGATCCGCTGAGTGAGTGGAAAAAACCGAAGGAATAGATTTTAGTGCCTTTATTCCGTAACTCTTCTGCTTTTTCGGAAATCGGTTTTGTATAATCCCCATTGTCATTTTTGCCCTTGTTAGGCAGTCCGTCACCCATGATCAGAATGACGGGATGTTCATCTTCAGCCAGAAGTCCCTGTGCCATATCGAGAGCAGCGTAGATGTTGGTGTCTCCACCATCGCTGATGCCGCGTATATGGGAAATCAGCTGTTTTGGATCATTACTCTTTTCATCCAGAAGATTGACGTCCGTTGCAAATTCAATCAGGCTGATGGAGACATTTGGCGCATCTCTGTGCATAGTAGATACAAAATTTTCCGCAGCCTGGCGTACCTGTTTGATGGGTGTTCCATCCATACTGCCGGAGGTATCCAGTAAAAGTGCGACATGTCCGCTGTCTCCTCCGAAATTGGTAAAGACATCGTCTTTTTTTCTATAGTCAGAGATCTTCTGATCACGTGCATTGTCATTGACGATAACGGAAAAGGTCATCCTTCCGTCACTATTTTTATCCTCTACAATTAGAGTATAAAGGCCGGGAGCTACATCTGGTAACTTATATTTGTCCTTTTTTGTTACCTGTGACTGGACGATCGTATCTCCGTCAAGGGTTACCAATGTAATAAGAGCGTCTTTATAAGGTTTTTTATTTATATCATATATTTTGAGTTCAGCTTTCGGAGTTAAGTGATATTTGTAATCTGTCTCTATACCTACCTGATCAAAGGCATCCAGAACGGATTCTTTCTGCTTTTGCGTAAGGCTGTAGTTGCTGCCAAAACGTCCAGGGAAGTAAACCAGGTGTTCCAGCTTTCTGCGCATATCTTTGAAAGTGTCACTCAAGGAAAGTTCTCTCATCAGATCGTAGTAGAGAAAAGCCAACTGTCTATTGTCGATCTTTTTTTCACCGGAAGCCCCCTGAGTCATGAGGTATACGGGATGAGAGATGATATAGCAGGCATCATGTTCGTTATTGACATAATGTTCCTTACCATCTGTCCCTGTTGTCTTCTTTGAACTGTAATCTTTTGCATCGGATACCTCTGCCCCCGAGGGTGAGATGGCATTCCTTTCTTCTCCGCTAGTCCAGTTGCAGGTACCATTCAACTGCTTGTCATCACAGTAATCTTCCACAAATTCACCGAAAATGTCCGCTAGTCCTTCGTTTATTCCGGAAAACTCATGATTTTCAGGAATTTTGGTATTTGTATTTTCATTATAAGAATTGGAATCCTCTCCTAGAATACCATGATTATATTCATGTCCGAGGACATCCAGATATTGAGCCAAGGTCCAAGAAGCACTTGAAGACTTTGTGCCGATCATCATTATCGGGCTTCCAACGACCATGCATGCATTGTCCGTAAAATCTATTTGATTGATTTTAGAAACATCCACATACACTTCAATAGGATCAGCATTAGGATCATCTTTTAATCCTATACGGTCAAACATGCTCTTGTAAAAAGAGCAGACTCTTTCAATATTTGCGGTAGCATCCACAACAGCTGCCTTCACCGTATTGCCGGTATCTCCGTTCCAAGTAATGATCTGTTGATTACCGTTACAATAATCTTGAATAGCGGCACCGTTTGCATCATATACTTCAATATTTGCTTCACTGTCTTTAAACAAAAATTCAGTATCAGATTGTTTTTCAATATAAAAGGTCTGATTGGGCAGTTTTTGTCCAGGCATATCGACGGATACCCGTTCATATTCCATTATGTCTTCATCATAGAGAATCTCTTTTTCATTAGCGTCGACAAAAAGATAACGTAGAGGAAAGTCATTTTGTTTAGTATATGCGGAGATCTTGTAGCCAACTGACAGCGTATTATTAATAGAGATAATAGATTTATCGGCACAATAGAGAGTAATGTCGTCCGGATTATACTGATAGTTGGCTTTCAGATATTTTTTTGCCAGCTCTTCTGCTTCTGAACTTCCGATAGCGGTATCGGTAGAAAAATTTTGCAGATTTGCATGATATCCGTCTACATACTGGATCATACCGGAAGTGTCTACAGAGACGTTCAGGATATGACCGTCGACGACACATCCATTGTAAATCTGCTGAAGCTTATAGAGTATGCCATTGTCATGAGTCAATTCGTCAATGATCTGATAATCGTCTTTGAATAAAAAACCCTGATCCGGATAGGTAAGATCCAGGGCATTCAGCAGATCATCGCGGCTCCCGACGATAGCGTCAAGATTCTGTCCGGATTCTACAGGCGGAGCTGTAAGGGAGATAACACCGTTTTTTTGAACCTTTTCCTGCTGTTCGTTCAGTTCTGCTTCACGTTCCAGGGCTCTTCTTTGATCGGAAGTGGTCTTGCCTGTGATGACACGGATAGAATCGTTGTTGGTAACTTTAGTCCCGAAAAGCGATAAAGCCATAACACTGTTGATTATCAGAGCCATCACCAGGAGAAATAATAAAAGGGCGGTTAGAAAACCAGGTATCCGCATTTCTATTTTCTTTTTTTTCTTTTTGGGGGTGTTTCCATCCATATTCCTGTTTTTCATTGTCATATCGTTCGACTCCAGTTTTAAAAATCAATGAGCAGATTTAAGTCGTTGAAATATTAGAGAAATAATATTTCATAATTAATATGCTTTTCAATTAAATTGCCTGCGTAATTGCTTTCAGAATCTGATCATAGGTTATCTCTGAGCCGCCTGATCCCGCCTTACACCCATAGTTGATGTCGTTGATCCAGTTCTCGAGAATAGATTTCCAAGGCTCGAGATCGGGGGTGAAGAGAAGCAGGCGCTTCCCTGCCTCAGACATAAATCCTGGGGTATATTTACTTCCCCACCACTCTGACAGTTTCTCGAAATTTTCAGCCATACCACGAGGATAATTATCCGCATCCTTGCTCTCATTTCTCAATCATCTGCCTTGCGTTCGTATTATCCTCGACAGTGATAGTGATATTTCTACTTTCTTGTTCCCAAGGGCCATTGCTGTTGAAATGAAAAGCCAGAGTTAATATATTGCTGTTGCGATATGTGGGGAATTCATCACCAAAAGCATAACCACAATCGGCATTTTTAAGAGTCACAATATCAGGTTTTATATCTGTAATAATCTCCATACCAAGGGCCATGGCTTCTTCGGGAACGTAATCATCCATCATAATTGATGTATCATAATCTGATATATCCCAATCATCAGGTTTGTAACCATCTGTACATAGTATGGTTCTGGTATAACGTTCTCCGTGATTGTATTTGGCAGGCGTATATTTGGGGAACTTTCCATTTATGTCATACCTGTCAATCGAATACACAAACCCTATGCTGCCACCTTCCGTTTTACCGACTATGATTTCAGGGCGTAAGTTTATTCCGTCATATGCGTAAAAATAACACACAGCATCATATCCATTTGCAAAATATGCGTTTGAATAGGCTTCAACATATATATACTTTCTACCACCTGAATCTATGATTCCTCCTACACAGTCAAAAAATTCAAATCCAAGTCCGTAAAGTTCGTATAGTTCCCTGTTCACCTTCTCAATCACTCTTCCATTTTTGTCGGTTGTTAAAATTGAGATATAAAGCATTGATTTGTCGAGGTAATAGACTGCACACTCGTCTGTACCATCTTTATTGAGATCTTCTATCTGGACGCTTAGAACACCATTACGCACATCATAATGTTGAGAATAAGCACTGTCGTTTGTCCTTTTAGATGTCGTCTCCAAAGAAGCATAACCCCACTTTTCAACATAGTTGTCTCTGATATATGAGTACCAGTCATTATCATCCTCAGGTTCCAGCTCCACCGTCTCAACCTCATAAACCTTAGGATCCGCACCGACCTTCAGCTCCGACTTGCCGTCTTTGTAGTTTTCGTGCGTGATAAAGAAGGATAAGTGCCCTTCAGGTACGTTTGCAAAGGAATACCTGCCTTCTTCATCGGTCGTTGTGCCTGCAGTAATGGAGGAATCGTATTTGTCTTCATAGGTGACTGCCGCTCCGGGAACCGGATTACCGGTTTTTGAATCAATAACAGTGCCGATAACAGATCTTGCCCCGAGAATAATACTCTCATATTCGTAGTTACAGCTCTTTTCCAGAAAGACGGATTCAGTGAAAGTCCCCTCTTTTGAATTAATTGTCATCTGGTATTTTCCGGGTAAGACATTACTCAAAGTAAAATGTCCGTTTTCTCCCTGCACCGTATAGTTATTGAGTTTGGAGGATAAACCATCCTTGCTTTCATTCTCAATCTGTGTAAGAACTACTTGAAATTTTTCCGTTTTTTTCTTGTTTCCATCATTGATTGTATACACAGTTGCTCCAACCTGTGCGGTTGGACGATAGATTTCCAAGATACCTGCATCAAATGAATCATCCGCAAGCGTCAGACCAGAATATGTTATACTGTCCTTTCCATTTGTTTCCGACTTTGCTGTAACACCATATACTCCCCATTGAAGAGATATATTTTCAAAGGTGCCATCTTCATTGGTATATATGGTATCCGTTTGATCAAATCCCTGGTTCATGAAATGATAAAAAGATACTTCAACATTTTGATCTGGGGATATATATTTTTTCTCAGGAGTTTTTTCATCATTTTCAGATATTATGATATCCGTTATTGCAGTTTGAACTTTACCTTTTACTTTACCATTCCCTTTAATGCGCCATGACCTGTGCTGGACAGTTGATTCAAGATTTGATAGCTTCCCTAAGTCCACGTGTGTCTCAGCTGCTTTTTCAAGGGTGCTTGTATGACCATTTCTGTGTTTCTTCTTTAGTTCCGTAAATATTTTTTTGAAAGGCTTCGGCTCTAATGGTTGACTAACAGATCCTCTATAACCGATATACGCCTTCATGCCGTGGCTTGTGCAAAAATTGATCAATTTTTGATCACAGCCTCCGTAGCATGCACCGGTATAAAAAATTGCATTATCAAAGAAACTATTCTGATACTTTTGTATAATGAAGTTTCCGCTTATACGGATTTTTCCGCCCTTAAGACACATTAATGTATGATCTGCATTAAAAGTGCCTTCATGGAAAAAATATCGATAAAACTCATCCTCTGTAGAAATAGAACCATTCCTTACACATTCCTCGGCAATAAACTCAAAGTATTCTCTCCCATTAAAACCTTCCTGTAAACCCGGCCAGCAAAACACCACGGACTGCGTGCCGTCCGATCTTTTCAATTTACCTCCGTGACACATCAAAGTGATGATCCCATAATCTGTCAATTTATCAAAAATAGAAATGACACTATCTATAGCGTCTGTATTTTCAACAGAATATCCCAGTTCTTTTTCATATTGTTGTGCCATTTTTAAATGATTTTTTCCCGATTTGAGCATATCTATATTATATGTAAAGTTGATAAAGCCCTCTCCTGAATCCATCCATGGAGTCATTACCAGAAATTTATTATTTGTGGGGCTCAATATGCCATCCAGATATATTTTTTCTTCTTGTGTTTTGCCCGGATAACCGTTTTTATCCCAGTTCTCTATAGCATTACTGACTTGAGTGCTCTCGGGAAAGGAAACAGAAAGGTCAGTTTCTTCTTTACCGCTTCCCAGATATCCCTCCTGAACAGGGGGAGTATAAATGCCAAGAACATGATCATTTGTGTGATACATTACGTTATCATCTACAATACCTGCATCCAGAACCCGTTCGTCTGCTTCAAGCCAGTTCTTTACAGCCTCCAGACATTCATTGCCTCGATCTTCATCAAACAACGCTTCCAAATCATTATTATCCAGATAAGTTTGAAGATCTCGTCCGATTTCAAAGCAGGTCTCCATCATGTCTATGGTAACATGTCCTGTACAGTATAGATCTAGAGGTTCACTTTTCATTTCTCCCATTGCTGCAGTAAGGGTTGTGACGCATGGGTTGGAAAATACAAAATGTGCTGTGGAGGAGTATTCTTTGTAATCCTGTCCTACCTCAGAAGGATTATCTTCTGAAATTACAGCCACAAACTCATTATTGTTATCAGAAATAGTAATAGTATCAAATG
>ODAI013256907.1_pt1 | contig 11312 bp, 7 predicted proteins | sample 1539321 | NCBI WGS metagenome assembly ODAI01 (sample SAMN02144231, study PRJEB22623) | gut metagenome | biome: sheep rumen | host: Ovis aries | place: New Zealand
CCCCCCGACTCACACTCTATGACTATCCAACAATTCAAAACCGAATCAATCAAAAATCTCACTCAAACCTCCCCCAGTCCTGCGCTGGACGTGGAGGTTTTGCTTTCTTATGCACTGGGCTTTACAAAAACAGAACTGCTGATGAAGCGGGACTTTGTGATTCCTGCGGAGAAGCTGCTCTGGTTACAGGAGGCCGTGGAGCGTCGTGCGGGCGGACTTCCGATTGCTTACATTACGGGCCACAAAGAGTTTTACGGTTATGATTTTTTAGTTACCCCGGCGGTTCTGATTCCAAAGCCGGACACAGAGATTTTGGTTTCCCGCGCCGTGGAGCTGATTCTTGAAAAAATAGAGGCGAATCCAGACCGCCTGCTTACGGTCTGCGATATGTGCACGGGAAGCGGCTGCATTGCCCTTTCGGTTTTGAAATCACTTTACGAAAGCGAGCGGGTACCGGCAGAAAGGCTTCCTAAGTTTACTCTGGTAGATATAAGCGGCCCCGCCCTGGAAATTGCGCAGAAAAATGCAGAAGCACTGCTGCTGGGGGCGGGGGCTGACGACAAGGCAAATCTGCTGGAGCGGGTGCGCTTTGTTCAGAGCAATCTATTTGAAATGCTGCCCTACCAGTTTGATTTAGTGCTGACAAATCCGCCTTACGTTCCTTCCAGCCTTACAGACGAACTTTTAAAGGACGGACGCAGCGAACCGCGCCTGGCACTGAACGGAGACATAACGCTGACCGGCGACAAAGCTCAAAGTGACGACGGCCTTGAAATTATCCGTAATTTAATGCCGCAGATTTATGACCACACTGTTTCTGGCGGATTTTTTCTGATGGAAACGGGGGAATACAACATGCGCGGAGCAGAAAATCTTTCTTACCGCGCGGGCTTTAGAAACACTCAGGTCTTTACAGATTTGGAAGGTCAAGAGCGGGTGCTCTACGGCGAGAAGATGAAGGCATAAGAGGAGCCGCTCGCGCGGCAGCACTGCCCCCTCCAGCTCTACAAATCTTCGCCCTTTGTAAAGAACAGGCTTATGCCTTCCTTTGGAAAACGCCCGCAAAGGTCTGCAATCACTTCTTTTATTTTTTTTGCAGTATCCAGAGATACATAGGCAAAAAGAATAAAGTTCATTTCCGGCCAGACGGTGTCTCCCAGTTTTTTTGTTTTTAATCCCTTGCCGTGAGTTTCCGTAATCATTGTATATTCAAAATCAGGGATTTCTTTTTCCAGAAGCTCTGTTATATCATCCATTACAGACTGATTTGCGATTATTTCTGCACGATATTCGGTCATATTTCCTCCAGGATAGAATAGATTGTCCGGTCAAGCCGGACAATGACATATAAATGACGGTTAGGCGTTTGGACTGGTGGTTTCGACAGGCTCAACCACCTCGAGCTGTGACTCACCTACCGAGACCTGTGCCTCAACTACCGAGGACTGAGGCTCAATCGCCGAGGATTGTGGTGCAGGCCCCTCGGGCTGTGGGGCAAGCACCGCTAGTTTCTTGCCACGCTTTTTCATCACAAGGCTGTACAACACCGGAATAATGAGCAGAGTTACAAAAGTGCTGGAAATTAAACCACCAACAACCGCAACTGCAATCGGCTGAACCATCATTGCCTGGCCACTGGTTGCAAAACACATTGGAAGCATACCCAAAACTGTTGTAAGAGTTGTCATCAAAACCGGACGAAAACGGCTTTTTCCGGCTTCGTAACAGGCCTGCATAAGAGGAACTCCACGACCAACCAGCAGGTTTGTATAGTCAACAAGGATAATACCATTGTTTACAACAATTCCAACCAGCATGATAATTCCGACCATAGACATGATGGAAAGTGCCTGACCGGTAATCTTATAAAGGAAGATAACACCAATTACAAGGAAAGGCATGGTTGCAAGGTTGATTAACGGAGCCTTAAAACTTTCGTAGGTGGCAGCCATAACTCCAAATACCAGAAGGATTGCCATAGCAATAATCTTAAGATAGAACTTCATCTGATTCATTGTATCTCCCCATGAACCTTCGTAGCTGACAGTTACGCTGTCTGGAATAACAAAGGCCGAAGCAATTCCATCCTTTATCTGGTCTTCTACAACATTGGCATTTGTTTCTGTAATAATACTTGCAGTTACATGAAGAATACGAGTCTGATTTTCACGGCTGATTGAAACAGGGCCAAGGCCTTTTTTAAGGGTGGCAAAATTTGCAACGGAAACCATTCCGTTTGAACCGCGAACATAGATTGATTCCAAATCTTCTATTTTCTTGCGGTCTTCCGGCCTGTAGGAAACAACTACGTTATAGTCTTTTCCGTTGTTACGGTAAACACAGGCCGTTGTACCATTAATGGCATAGTTAATTTCGCGGGCAACGGTTGTAATGTCAACTCCAAAATCGTAGGCACGCTGACGGTCAATCACAACTTCTACCTGAGGCAAACCTCTGTCCATACTGATTGAAGCTTCACCACATTCGCTGTTGTTATTAATCACCTCTGCAATTTTATCTGCAGTATCGAGCATGGCGTCCAGGTCGTCAGAGCGAAGGATAATATCAATATCACTACCCATCATCTGCCCGCGCCAGCCGGCACGGAAGCTTAAAGTAGCCCCTGGGAATTCTCCAAAATGCTTGCGAAGCTTAGCCTGAATATCTGCTGCAGAATCAATCTGCTCTTCAGTTTCTGGCAGAGTAATCTGAATTGTACCCTTATTTGTAGAAGCATTTCTTCCGCCACCGCCAATAGAAACAGTAACATTTTTTGCACCTTTAATTTCGTCTTTTACAATCTCTTCAAAGGCCATGCAGACTTCTTTTGTTTCTTCAAAAGGAGTTCCAACAGGCATTGTAATGTTTAAGGTAACAGAATCGTCATTACCGGCAGGCATCATATTGATTTTCATAGTCGGAATCATGGCAAAAGCCAGAACCAGAACAGCAAGTGCGGCAACAATTGTAACAAGACGATTGTTTAAGGAAAGTTTAAGCAGTTTCGCATATCCGCGGCCAATCAAATCTATAACCTTCTGGAAAGAAGCATAAATCACCTTTAATACAGGATTTGTTACAGGCTTTTCGTTTCGGTTAGAAAGAGGAAGGAATTTTCCGGCCAGAACAGGAACCAGGAAAATGGCAACCATCAGAGAAGAAACAAGAGAAATTACGATTGTAAAAATAATTCCCTTGAACATCTGCCCCATCATTCCCAAATCTGCAATAAAGAAAAGAAAAGGCACAAATACACAGATAGTTGTAAGGTTTCCGGAAATTACAGACATAAGCATTTCCTGACTTCCTAGAATGGCCGCAACCTTTGGCCGCGCCCCTCGCTGGCGGTAGGCGTAGATGTTATCAATCATAACGATGGAAGCATCTACAATCATACCAACACCCAAAATAAGACCTGTAAGGGTCATCATGTTAAGGGTAATGCCAAAGGTATTCATGGCAAAAAGCGTAATTATAATAGAAAGCGGAATAGAAATGGAAATTATAATAGTAGATTTAAAGTTCTGAAGAAAGATAAAAAGGATGATTACAGCGAGCAGTAAGCCCTGCCATGCCGACTGAACCAGAGTGTTGATTGTTTCGCGGATGGCATCTGTATCATCGGAAATAATTTCCATTGTAATATCTGACGGAAGAATGGTCTTCAGCTGCTCAATTTTTTTATAAACATTGTTTGCAACGGTTACTGTGTTTGCGTCGCTCTGCTTTGTGATGCCCACATAAACGCCCTTTTCGCCGTTGATAAAGGATTCACTGGAGGTTTCTGCAAAACCAAGACTTGCAGTTCCAATATCACGGAGTTTTACGTTGTAGCCGTTGATTGTAGAAATTACGGTATCGTTTATTTCATCTATGCTGGTATATTCGCCGGTAGTGCGGACAATGTAGTTTTTGTGTCCGTCCTGAACCTTACCGCCGCCCAGTTCCAGATTCTGTTTGGAAAGGGCACTTACAACAGTAGGAATTGTATAGCCGTAAGCAGCCATGCGGTTCTGATCCAGCTGAACATTCACCTGAGCGGTACGTCCCCCGTTTACGCTGGCTTCGCCTACCCCGTCGGCCTGTTCCAGGATATCTACAATCTGACTTTCGGCAATTTGCTTTACGTCATCTACTGAACGGTTTCCGCGCACAAGAATACGCATAATAGAAGAAGATGAACCAGAAAAACGGAAAATGCTTGGGGTACTGGCAGCATCTGGCAGTGCACGAGTTACCCGTGAAAGCTTATCGCGCAGATCATTTACAACCTCGTCCAGGTCGGTTCCATAGTTAAATTCAAGACTAACTGTTGAAGAACCTTCATTGGAAGTAGAAGAAAGACTTTTTAGTCCGTTTACACTTACAACTGCACTTTCAATCACCTTGGTTACAGATTTTTCTACAGCCTCTGGACCAGCGTTTGTGTAAGTGGTCATAATCATAAGATAGGGATTTTCTACTTCAGGAAAAAGTGCAATTGCAACCTTGCTGAAGGTAAAAATTCCGAGCATTCCCAGCAGAGCAAAAACAATGAGGATTAAAACCGGGTGCTCCATTGTTCGTCGGGAAAGGCTCATTAGCGGGCCTCCTTTGCAGGCTTGTCAGTGGCAGGAGCCTGTGCCGGTGCAGGGACTGGGGCGTCTACGTCGCGAACCTTGGCGCCATCAAACAAAGTTAGCATACCTTCTATTACCATTGAATCACCCTCTGAAACTCCTTCCAAAAGCTGATAGTAGCCGTCTATATTTTTTCCAAGAGTGACATGGCGTTTTTCTACTGTATTATCTTCTTTTACAACAAAAACATAATATTCGTCATTATTATTAACTACAGAATCCTGAGGAATAACTGGGTAACCGTCATAATCATTTGTATAAAGCTTGATTTTTGCAAACATTCCGGCATTTACTTTTTCATAACTTTCTTCAAAGTTCAGAATAATTTCTTTTGTGCGGGTTGCGGCATCTACAACAGGAGAAATTCTCACAACCTTTGCATAAAACTTTTCGCTGCCATAAGCCTGCAGGGTAATTTCTGCCCGCTGTCCAATGCGCAGGTCTGCTACATAGCGTTCCGGCACCTTTGCAGTTACCTGAAGGTTTGAAATATCACCTATTTTTGTGATTACAGAACTTACGCTGACTTTCTGCCCGGTTTTTACAGGAGAAGAAATTATACTTCCAGAAATTGGAGCAATAACAGGGCTTTTTGCATAATAGCTGCCCGGTTCAGAAGGGTCTATGTAAGCAATAATATCACCCTGCTTTACAGGAGAGCCCAGTGAAACCTTCATTTCTACAACCTTTCCGCCGATTGAAGGAAAAACTTCTATTGCAGTTTGAGTTTCAATCTCGCCATTTGTGATTACAAAGTCTGTAAGCCTTGTATTTTTTGCAGTCATAGTGCGAACCGAAGTTTCCTGGGCGCCACCAAAGCCTCCGAATCCGCCCCAGCCGCCTTTACCACCGGGAGCGCCAGGAAAGCCGCCGGCCTTTGCCTTTTTTGAATGATTAATTGCCAATAAAGCACCGCCCAATGCGGCAAGAATTGCTACAACAACTATGATAGTCACATGAGTTTTTTTCATATATTACCTTTCCTCTGAAGTTCCAAGCGAACCGAAGGGAACTCCTAATGTATTTTCCAAATCGAGTATTGAACAGATAAGATTGTACAACTGCTGCTGCTGATTAAGACGGGCGCTCATAAGAGAGTCAGACGCATTCTGCAAGGTGAGCAGGTCTTTTGAACCGGCATTGTAGGCGCGCAAGGTCATGTCGTAGGCCCGCTGGGCAATCTCTACGTTCTGTTCAAGCATAGCCATCTGAGACTTTGCCTGATAAAGCTTTTTTATGCTGTTTTTAATTTCCAGAGCGGCTGTAGTTTTTGTGTTTTCCAGCTGAATTTCAAGGTCGGCAAGACTTGCTTTTTGAGCAGCGACGCTAAGGGAACCGTTTGACCAGGGAAGATAGCCGTCCAGAGGGATATTTACACTAAGGCTAAGGCTGTCGCGACCAGAAGCTGGACTTCCGCTTTCTGCTTTTCCACCAAGGCTGTAGGAATAAGAAGCCGAAAGTGATGGCCCCCAGGCAGAAAACTTGGTTGCCGCAAGAGAGTTTTTTTGTGATTCAATAGAAGCCTGTAGTTTTTTTACGGACGGCAGGTCTTCAACAGTAATTGAATCTACACTTTTCACAAAATCTTCCGGCGGAACAAAATCCTGCAGACTGCCAACCAGTTCAATTTCTTCTGTCTGAGGAAGGCCCAAGGTAAGCTTAAAGGTTGCTAAATCATTTTCATAAGAAATAATTGCAGATTCAATAGAAGGCTTCTGACTTTCATAATTATATTGAGATTGTAACAGGTCCAGTTCAGAAAGCTGGCCGCGGGAATATTTATCTCGGTTGTTTTCGTAACGGATTTTAGAGGTTTCCATATTGCGCTCTTTTAGGGCAATGCTTTCTTTTGTAAAAAGAAGCCCGTAAAAAAGCTTGCGGACGCTTACTTCCACAGAGCGTACTGCTTCTTCATAAGAAACAATCCCGCTTTCGTAATTTAAGCGGGCTGCTTTTATAGAAGTATAAAGCGAAGGTGTAATTGCAAGACTGATAGAAGCGCCGATTGTCCAACTGCCAGACCCCAGTAAATCTGAAGTATCGGTATATTCACCATCCTGAAAAGTACCGGAAATAAAACCATCATTATAAGAGCCGGAAAGACGCAGTGTAGGACTAACACTATTCCAGGAAACAGCATTCTTTTTTTCCAGCATATCGAGATTAAGCTTTTGTCTTTTTAGAGAGACATTATTATCTGCCGCAAGAACAACTGCATCATCAACTGTAATTTTCTGAGCAAAAAGACCGACAGAAAGACTAAGCAAAGTTACGCACAAAAATATTTTTTTCATATTTATCCTAATTTTTCTCTTATGAAAGTATAACAAATAATATAATAAAAAATTACTACTATAAATCGAAAAAATCTGTTATTTTTAAGATAAAGGAGATTTTTTGTGAGTAAGGAACTTGTTTTTCATTCTGATTATTCAAATCCTTCTGAATTGATTTCTGAATTCTTCCAGATGCACGAATATTTTTCTGATGAAGAAAAAGGTAAAATCACGGAAGCCTGGAATCTCCTTGTCCGCCTGTCTGATGGAAAAAAGAGAAGCTGCGGAACTCCTTATTATGTTCATCCTCTTAGAGTTGCAAACATTCTGGCCCAAAGCCGCCTTGACTGCGACACAATAATCTGCGCAATCCTTCATTCTATTCATGAATTTAACGTAAGCCCGGAAGAACTGGAAAAGCAGTTTGGACAGAACGCCAATAAAATTATAACTACGGCAAATAAGATTTTAAATCTGCCGATTAACACAAAAACTCTGAACCAGTCTGACGCTATCCGTAACATGCTTTTTGCAATGTGTGATGACGCAAGGATAATTTTGCTGACCCTTGCCGACCGTCTGGACAGAATCCGCAACCTGAAAAGCTTTACAAAAGAAGAACAGCACGAAATTGCAAAATCTGTGATTGAAATCTGGGCGCCGCTTGCAGACAGGCTGGGAATGCAGGCTGAAAAAAACGAGTTTGAAGACCTGAGTTTAAAGTATATAAATCCCCAGGTATTTTTGCAGATTAAGGCCATTGTTGCCCAGAAAAAAGATGAACGCTCTGCCTATCTGGAAAAGGCAGTGAACTCAATTTATAAATCAGCAGAAAAAATGGGCATTCCGGTAGAAATTCAAAGCCGCGCCAAGCATTTTTATTCAATTTACCAGAAGATGAAAAAACGCAATAAGGAAGCGGGAGAGCTTTTTGACCTGCTTGCTTTGCGCATTTTGTGCGATACTCCAGCCCAGTGCTATACACTGGTTGGAATTGTTCACGGACTTTGGAAGCCTCTGGACGGCCGTTTTAAGGACTACATTGCCATGCCAAAAAGCAACGGCTACCAGTCTTTGCATACAACAGTTATGTGCGAAGGAAAGCCGCTTGAAATTCAGATTCGCACCCACGAAATGCACAATATGGCCGAACACGGAATTGCTTCTCACTGGCTTTACAAAAAGGGCATGAGCCGGGAGCTTGTTGAAGCAGACAGACTTGAAATTTACAACAAGCTGCAGAAAATTAAAGAAGGTCTTACCGACGGCAACAATTTTGAAACTCTTAAAAACGAGCTTTTGGGTGATGAAATTTATGTTTTTACTCCTAAGGGTGATGTAAAAAAGCTTCCTATGGGAGCAACTGCCATAGACTTTGCTTACGCAGTTCATTCTTCTATTGGAGAAAAGGTGATTGCGGCCAAGGCAAACGGAAAGATTATTCCGCTTTCTAAGCCTCTGGAAAACACCCAGATAATAGAAGTAATTACAAATCCTCAGGCTCATCCTACAGAAAACCAGCTGAGCATTGTAAAAACCACAAAGGCTCACCAGCGCATTCATTCCTGGCTGATGAAAAACGACCCGACCTTTAGCGAGCGGCTTAGTTTGCAGGCAGCAGCAAGTGCTGGCGGCGGCACAGGCACTGCCGATAGTTCGGGCTCAGTTTCTGGCACGGGAGCAGCTTCTACAGGAGGCGGTGCTTCGGGGGCCGGAACTGCAACAGAAGTTTGGGTTCCAGGCACACAGACGGGAAAACGCCGCAAAAAGCGTCCGACAAACGAAGACCGCGCCGCAGCCGAAGCACAAAGCCGGCCAAAGAAAAATGTTCTTGTTCAGGGAGAGCGAAACGTTTTGTACAATCTGGCCCAGTGCTGCCGCCCTCAATACCCGGATTTAATTGCAGGCTATGTTACCCGCACCAAGGGCGTTTCCGTTCACCGCGCCGACTGCCTAACCTACCAGCGCATTCCTCACAAAGAAGAACGCAGCGTGCAGGTTGAGTGGGATACAAAGAATTAAGTGGATATTAACTCTAAAAATCTACAAATTGTTCCAAATTGTCGTCGGTTATCCAATAATCTGGAATAATACCATATTCTGATACATAACCTGCATTTGACATTAATTTTCGACAGTCATTACAAGCAAAACGAAGTGTTATTCCAGAATTAGGAAGTTTATATTCATATATACCACTAAAATCCATACTAGCATTTGTATTCTCACCTATAACAACAACATTACAATCTTCTATAGATTTTAAAATTCCAATTGCATACTCCGAAGCAGACGCTGTATTTTGATTAACCAGAACACATACATTCCTTGGATTTTTTAATAAGAAAGTATCGTTTGAAACAGTTATTTCTCGCTTTATATTTAAGACACGAACAAAAAATAACAAAATGCGTGAAATAATACCTTTTTTGTTAGAGAATCTTTTCATATATTCTGATTGACGACTCGCTACCAGAGGAGTTAGTAGACTTCTATCAAGCGGATTTGTACTTTTAAATGCATTTCTTTTTATTTCATAATCAAACAATAAAGAACCCAAAAGTTCAATCATAAGCCTTGAATCACCACCATAATTTCCACGCAAATCTAAAATAATGTCTTTATCATAAGATAGTTCTTCACAACTTCTACATATATCAAATATCTGCTCTGATGACTGGAAATCCCCAATCTTTATATATATATTCTCTTCATTTTCTTCTAAAACAAAGACACCATTGCAATAATACCCCATATTCTTTCTACTTACAGGAATCCGCACACTTTCTCCATCAATAGAAAGCAGTGCAAATGTAACATTTGCATTTGTAAATACTACATATTGATACATTTCCTGATTACTACGAATTGTTTTCACAAGATTTTCTTCTTTTCCTGTAAATCTACTGCCAATAGGCACACTTTCTTCATTTGATTCACTCACAAAATATTCATTATCTGCTTTATGAAAATAAATATCTGAATAAAAGGCCTTTTTATTATTGAAGACAAAATAGAAGTTATCATTTTTATATAATGAAAGATGTCTGTCAAAAACAGAAAGAGATTTTGAAAGTTGTTCCTTTATACATTGCATAAACCAGGCATCGCTAACAAGTCCATTTTTTGACTTCTTTTCCAAGGTCTTCTTTTCGATTTCATTTATACATTCATCAATGTCAAAACCTAATTCAGAATTCAATTTATATGCAATATATGCGTCTTTTAAATATTTCTTAATATATTTACAGTCTTTTTGAATTTCTTTTTCTGATAGCAATTCCCTGCCTGATGTTTCAATTATTCTGGAAGAATAAATATTTTTCATAAAGAAAACTAAAAATATAACTACAACTAACAAAAAAACAAACTTCTTTACTTTCATAAAATCTCCAATACACTTGCTTTGAAAAAAAACAAGTGTATATAATTATTATAGTGTTATAAATTACAAGGACTCGCAGGACCTATAGGATCTGGCTGAGAACCAGAGCCACTCATGTCTAACTGTTGGATGTACTTCATGCAATTTTCCTCAAAGTCATTAAATAAAGAAAATTATAAAAAGAATGACATATAATAAGAAAACAAAATTGAGAATTATTTTTAAGTAAAAATCGTATGATGAACAATAGAAAGAACAACAAAAAAATCGGTATATAGGCTACACTTATATCAAAAAAATTAATATGAAATAAAAGGACAATCAATGAAACAAAAAAATAATTTAATAATAACTTCCCCCTTTTTTCGTACTCTTTATTAATTAACCTAAATATAACTTCATGAACTAATATTTCTTCATATAAAGGACATATCAGACAAACACCTAAAAAATATAAAGCCATATTTACAAAGCCAGAATATTCAGGAATATATTCCTTTTTCACAATTAAAGCTATTATAGTAAAACAGACACTGAATAATATTGAAATAATAAAGATTGGATTTTTTACCAGTTCAAAATTTTCAATTCTCACTAAGCAAACGGATATATAGAAACAAAGAATTGAAATCTCAAAAATTAAAATAATAGCTTCTATAAAATAATTTAGTTCTCCAAAATTCTTTAATAGACTTGTTGTGTACAATAAAAATAAGCCAATTATTAATGTAACAAATTTATTCCTACCCCAACTTCTAAAAAAAATCAATGAGACCAATAAAGTAATTATAAATGAAATAGGACAGACCCAAAAAATTATTAAATCCATATTCCTTAAACAATCCTCAGTACAATTATATTACAGAAAAAAAATCCCGTAACATAATAAATAAAATTGTTTACATCTGCCCTTTTTCAAGTCCCTTAAGGGCAGTTCTAAGTTCTGCATCTCCTGTAAGGCTTACAAGCGTGTCTAACACTTCTGCATTGCCTGCCCAGTAGTCTGGGTAAAAACCTTTTGTGTCTCCGTGC
>ODAI013266324.1_pt1 | contig 11312 bp, 10 predicted proteins | sample 1539321 | NCBI WGS metagenome assembly ODAI01 (sample SAMN02144231, study PRJEB22623) | gut metagenome | biome: sheep rumen | host: Ovis aries | place: New Zealand
CCTCCGTTGAAAGACGGAGGTGAGACGGAGGTGAGACGGAGGTGAAACGGAGGTGAGACGGAGTTGATAGGGAATGACGACAGAAGAAGAACGGAAAGACAGGAATGTTCCCACATGCACTTTTTTTTGGCTATATAAAATAATACATGTATATTTGCAAGTTTAAACTCCAACACGATGCAGTTCAAAGACATTGTAGGACAGCGAGATGTGATCAACCGGCTGACGGAAATCATCGACAGCGGGCGTGTGAGCCATGCCCAGATGGTGCTCGGCGACGAACGCGACGGCAGCCTGGCGCTGGCATTGGCATACTTGCAATACCTCTGCTGCGAGCACCGCATGCACCACGCAGAGGGCGACCTGAGGGCCGACTCGTGCGGCGAGTGTCCGAGCTGCAAGAAAGTCAGCCAGCTGATGCATCCCGACCTGCATCTGGTGTTCCCCAACGCCACCACCGAGCGCGTAAAAAGCAACCCGAGCTGCGCCGACTTCGAGGGTGAATTCCGCGAGTTCATCTTGGCACACAAGGGATTGGGAACCCTGGAGCAGTGGTACGACCATCTGGGGGTGGATAACAAGCAGGGCATGATTCGCGAGAGCGACGCAGCCCAGATTGTGCGCACGCTGGGGATGAAGGCCTACGAAGGCGGCTGGCGGATGCTTGTCATCTGGCGTCCGTCGAGGATGAACGCCTCGGCGGCCAACGAACTGCTGAAGACCCTCGAGGAGCCAATGCCGCAGACGCTCATCCTGCTGGTGGATGACAGCCTGGAGGAATTGCTTCCCACCATCCGCAGCCGGGTGCAGGTGGTGAGGATGAAAACAGGCAACGGCAACCGGAAGACCGAGGGCAGCGAGGAATTCGCGCCGATGCTGGTGGGATGGCTTCGTATGCTGTTCAAGCTGAAGATGAAAGAGCTGTCGGCCCAGGTGGATAAAATGGCCGCCATGGGACGCGAGCAGCAGAAGCAGTTCCTGTCCTACACCCTCGACGTGATGCGAGACTGCTTCCTGCAGACGACGGCAGGACTGCCGTGCCGAATCGAGTCGGGTGACGAGAAATTCGATGCCATGTTCCCCAACATGGTCACCGTCAACAATATAGATTTAATCAACGATGCGCTGAACGACGCCCTTTTCGCCATCGGGCGCAACGCCTACGGCAAGATAGCTTTCATGGAGCTGTCGTTCCGCATCAGCAAAGCATTGAAAAAACGATAGATGGAAGAGAACAAAGATAAAGAACTGGAGAAGCCTGCGGTCCCCATTCCCGACGATGTGGAAGAGGTGGCCAGCAAGGAAGACATAGAGGCTTTCATGCGCGAGCGCCGCAAGGCCCGTGAGGACAAGAAGCACACCGTGGAGCGCGAGAATCCCGAAGTGGAGGAATACCGCAGCGAGGAGAGCGCCTTGGACCCCTACATGGAGCCCGACCCCGAGATACCGTGGGTGAAATACGAGGAGCCGGTGTTCCTCAGCCGTGGCTGCAACCGCTGCCCGAAACCCTACATACCGGTGTCCAGCATCGAACGGCAGAGCTGCTCGAAAGTGACCTGCACCAACTGGCTCAGCGGTATCCGTCAGCCTACAGAACGTCCGTTCGACTGTGTCGAGGTGCGGTTCAAGAACAACCACAAGGACTTCTACCGCCTGCCCGACGGATTGGAAGTCACCGAGGGCGACATTGTGGCCGTGGAGGGACAACCCGGGCACGATGTGGGCATCGTGTGCCTAACCGGCGAGCTGTGCCGTCTGCAGATGCGGAAACACCGCATCAACCCGGAATCGGAAAGCATCCGCAAGCTTTTCCGACGTGCAAAGGACACCGACATCGAGCGATGGGCATCCTCACTGCTCGAAGAACGCAAGACGCTGATTCGCACCCGACAGATTGTGACCGACATGGGTCTGGACATGAAGGTGAACGACGTGGAGATACAAGGTGACCACTCGAAGGCCATCTTCTATTACACCGCCGACGAAAGGGTGGATTTCCGTGAGCTGATCAAGGTGCTGGCCGAGGAATTCCATGTACGCATCGAGATGAAACAGATAGGTGTACGCCAGGAAGCCGGCAAAGTGGGCGGTCTGGGCACTTGTGGACGCGAGCTGTGTTGCTCCACATGGCTGACCACCTTCAAAAGCGTCACCACCAGCGCCGCCAAGACCCAGCAGATAATGCCCAACCCGCAGAAACTGGCCGGCCAGTGCGGCAAACTGAAGTGTTGCCTGAATTTCGAATACGAAGTCTATGCCGACGCGTTAAAGAAGTTCCCGCCTGCCGGCCATGCCATCCGTTTCCAGAAAGGGTTGGCGCTATACAAAAAGACCGATGTGTTCCGCGGCATCATGTGGTATGCCTATGAGGGCGAAAACGAACTGATAGCACTGCCCGCCGAGAAGGTGAAGGAAATCATGGAGATGAACCGCAACCAGCAGTACCCCGAAAAGATGGAAGACTATCAGGTGGAGCTGATGTCCACTTCGGGGCTGGCACAGGAGAGCACGGACGAGGAGGTGGAACGCGAGATACTGCGTCTGGCCGAAGGCGGCAATGGCGTGGTAGGCGAAAATGCCGACCGCCAGGAACGCCGGCCGCAGGGAGGAGACCGCAAGGGACGTGGTCCGCGCGAACAACAAGGAGACCGGGGCGAACGTCGCGACCGCGACAACCGTGCCCGCGAGGAACGTCACAACACCAACAAGATAAGACAACAAAGCCAGCAGAACAAGCCCGAGGGCAAACCACGCCGCGAGGATCGCGACCACAGCTCTCCCCGCCGCAGTGGCAACAATAACCGTGACCGTCGATGAAAAGGATTTGCACATACCTGGCCTGTATCTTGGCGGCAACCATCATGGCTTCATGCGACAACACCGTCTTTTACGACGAGAGCCGAGCAGTGGATGAGCACGGATGGATGCCGGCTGACAGCGTGGCCTTCGACGTTTCGGTCAGCGACACACAGCGCACGTTCAACTTCTTGGTTGAGGTGCGCAACAGTATTAGCTACCCTTACTCCAACACGTTCTTCTTCCTGCACACCACCTTTCCCGACGGAAGTGTGTCGCAGGACACACTGGAGTTTCCATTGGCCGACCCGACAGGCCGATGGCTCGGAAAACGCACCGGAAGGTATGTGGATACCCGCTTCTATTTCCGTCGCAATGCACGCTTCCCCATGGAAGGCACCTACCGATTCGCCATTACCAACGGCATGCGCGACAGTGCCATCGCAGGGTTGAGGGATGTCGGTTTCCGTATTGAATACAACAAATAGCCGTATGCAGAAAAAGAAACAGGGCTCACGCCCCAAATATGTGAAAATCCTCTGGCGAACCTTTGCTGGATTGTGGATTTTCATCTTCCTGTTTTTCACCATGCTCTCACTCGGATGGTTAGGCTTCATGCCGTCGTTCGAAGAGCTTGAGAACCCGCGCAGCCTTCAGGCCTCGGAAGTGTTGAGCGCCGACGGAGAAGTGCTGGGATTCATCGGGGTGGAGAACAGGAGCAATGTCACCTACGACCAGATTTCACCCAACCTTATCAACGCACTGGTCGCCACCGAAGATGTACGCTTTTACAAACACTCGGGCATCGATTCACGTAGTCTTTTCCGTGTGCTGTTCAAGACAATTATCGGACGGCACGGCTCGTCGGGCGGCGGAAGCACCATCACCCAGCAGCTGGCCAAGAATCTTTTCCCCCGTGGCAAGAAAAGCAAAATCGGCGTAGTGTTTGTGAAATTCAAGGAATGGGTTGTGGCCGTCAAACTGGAGCACAATTACTCTAAGCAAGAGATTCTGGCCATGTACTTCAACACGGTGGATTTCGGAAGCAACGCTTTCGGCGTAAAAACAGCCTCGAAAACCTTCTTTGACAAAAGTCCCGCAGATCTTGAAGTGCAAGAAGCCGCCTTGCTGGTAGGCTTGCTCAAGGCACCGACCACCTACAGCCCTATCCTGCATCCCGACCGGTCCTTGGAACGCCGTAATACAGTGCTGTATCAGATGAAGCACTACGGATACCTCGATGCTGAGGAGTATGAGAAATACAAGGCTATCCCCATTGACATGAGCCACTACTCACCACAGAGCCACAATGACGGCCTGGCCACCTATCTGCGCGAGTACCTGCGCACCTACATGAAAGACTGGTGCAGCCATCATCGCAAGCCCAACGGCGAACACTACGACGTACACCGCGATGGCCTGCGCATCTACACCACCATCGACAGCCGAATGCAACGATATGCCGAACAGGCTGTGCGCGAACATTTCAGCAAGGAGATACAACCCGCCTTCGATCGCGAACTGAAAAACCGCAAAGGCAATCCCTTCTGCGACATCACCAAAGAGCAGCAAGACAAGTTCCTTACCCAAGCCATGAAACAGAGCGACCGCTACCGCCACCTCAAGGATGAGGGATGGAGCCAGAAGAAAATACGAGCCGATTTTGACAAAAAAGTGAGCATGCGGGTCTTCTCGTGGAACGGCAACCGTGACACCGTCATGTCACCTTGGGATTCCTTGATTTACTACAAGACGTTCCTCAATGCCGGACTGATGTCGGTGGAACCCGGCACTGGCTATGTGAAAGCCTACGTGGGAGGCATCAACTATCGCTACTTCAAGTACGACAATGTGCAAAGCCACCGCCAAGTGGGCTCCACCTTCAAGCCTTTTGTCTATACCATGGCCCTGCAAGACCTTGGGATGTTCCCCTGCACGGAAGTACCCAACTCTCAAGTGTGCTTCGAGGTGTGGAATGCACCCGACTGGTGTCCCAAGAACTCCACGCATGAGCGTGAGGACGAGATGGTTACCCTCAAATGGGCGTTGGCGCACTCGGTCAACTGGGTGTCGGCCTATCTGATGAAACAAGGCTCTCCGGAACAAGTAATCAACATTGCCCGCAAGATGGGTGTGCGCAGCCCCATCGACGCAGTACCCGCCATTGCCGTAGGCACCCCTGAAATCACAGTCTATGAGATGGCTGGAGCCATGGCTACCTTTGCAAACAAAGGAGAATATGTAGAGCCTATCTTTGTGACTCGCATCGAAGACAGCAAAGGCATGGTGTTGGAGCGATTCACCCCACAACGGTCAGAAGCCCTCGACGAGCAGACGGCCTACATGATGATAGAACTGATGAAAGGCGTGGTGCAGAGCGGCACCGGCGTAAGACTCAACTACAAGTATCACCTGAACAACTATTCTACCGCCATTGCGGGCAAGACCGGCACCACACAGAACAACTCAGACTGCTGGTTTGTGGGCATCACTCCCAAACTGGCCACAGCGGTGTGGACAGGTGGGGAACTGCGTAGTATCCACTTCCGCAATATGACCTATGGTCAAGGTGCTGCCATGGCCCTGCCCATCTTCGGTCTCTACATGGAGAAGATATACAAAGACCCAAAACTCAACTTTGACCGTGGAGATTTTGACCGTCCATCTGTACCCATTGAGATGGACTGCTCCAACTTCCAACAGGAGATAGAAAATGAAGGCTTCGACTGGGACTTCTGATCTATTGGGCATGACACTGGAGCAGCTGCAGGAGTTCTGTGCTGCCGAAGGGTTTCCCCGCTTCACGGCCAAGCAGATCTGTGACTGGCTTTATAAGAAACGCGTCGATAACATCGACAGCATGACCAACCTTTCACTTGTCCAACGGGCACGTCTGAAAGAGATTGCCCACATCGGTCGCGAGACACCGGTACGATGCCAAGTATCGAAAGACGGTACTAAGAAATATTTGTTTAGCGTGCCGGCGCAAGTGCCGCCGGCCCATGTCGAAACGGTCTTCATCCCCGAAGACGACCGTGCTACCCTCTGTGTTTCCTGCCAGGTTGGTTGCAAGATGGGTTGTCGCTTCTGCGTTACGGGGCAACAGGGATTTCACGGCAACCTTTCTGCCGGTGACATTCTCAACCAGCTCTTTTCCATACCTGAATTTGAACAGCTGACTAACGTGGTTTTCATGGGCATGGGAGAACCCATGGACAACCTCGATGCCATCCTTGCCGCCACTCAGGTACTTACATCTCCCTGGGGGCTCGGATGGAGCCCTAAACGCATCACCGTCTCCACCGTGGGCATTATTCCCGGACTCAAACGATTCCTTGAAGAAAGCCAGTGCCACCTGGCCGTAAGCCTGCACAATCCGGTTCCGCAGGAACGTCTCCAGATAATGCCTGTGCAGAAAGCATTCCCTCTGAATGAAGTACTGGCATTGCTGAGAAAATATAACTGGAGCAGCCAGCGACGCCTCTCTTTCGAATATACCATGTTCCATGGCATGAACGACGACTTGGTTCACGCACAGAAACTTGTCGATGCCTTGAAAGGACTCGATTGCCGCGTGAATCTCATCCGATTCCACGAATCGCCCGAGGCGCCTTACAAGACTTCAACCCCGACAACGATAAAAGACTTCCAAGAATACCTCAACCGCCACGGTGTCATCTGCACTCTCCGTGCCTCGCGCGGACAAGATATCGATGCCGCCTGCGGCCTTTTGGCTGGTAAAGAATAAAACTATAATTCCCTGACCGGAATGTCAAAATAAGTGTCCGGATAGGGTTCGTCCTTGAGGGTGAAATGCCACCATTCACAATCATAGGGTTTGAAGCCGTGACTCAACATGGCCCTACGGAGAATCATCCGATTAGCGAACTGGACAGCCGTGATAGTATCGTTCTGCCGATAGACACCAGTCTCGGGATTTCCGCCGCAATCGGGATGGCTTTCTCTGCCGAACCAATCGAAAGTCCCACCCATATCCAGCTCCTTCTCCGTCTGCATATCGAAGAGCGTCAAATCGAGCGTCGCACCGCGTGAATGGCCGCTATGTTCGTCAATATACCTCTTGACAAAGAGGTCTTTCTTATCCACCTGAGGATAGAAATACCGACGCATCAACGTGTCGTCAAGTGCTTTGCCCCAACGCACAAAATGATCGACAGCCCGCTGCGGACGATAGGCATCATATATCTTAAGGCGGTAACCCTGTGTCTTAAGGTCATTGCTGACAGCCAACAAACTGTCGGCGGCCTCACGGCAAAGCAGTGCCGTAGGCTGCTCATAGCCATCAATACGGGATCCGACAAAATTAAAAGTACCGAAATAACGAATCTCCAGTATCACATCAGGAACCACATCGGTAATGTTGACAAATTCTCCAGATACCACCCCCTCCTTCTGAACCTCGGCAACGGGGCTATTATGGCATGCAGCCGTCAAACAAAGTGTTACAATCAACAATGAGGGAAAAACAACTTTTTTCATATTGCTTCACAATTATCTTTGACGGGGGAAGGAAGGATTAGCCTTCAGGAAGGCTTGGTAGTCGTCAATCATGGCGGAATACATCTCTTTACGTCCATAGACGTTATAGTTGGGGTGGTACTGTTTCACCACCACCACACCTGTCGAAGGAGAAAACCAGACATGTTCGTTGAACTGTTCCAGATCTTTATACACATACTCTCCAAGGAACTTCACCATAATCCCCTGACCACCTACACACAGGATGATATCGGCATTGTAAAGCGATATCTGTTTCGTCAGCAAGTCGGCGTAGTTGTCCATATACTTCTGCAACACCAAATTACTGACTGCGCGATGGTCGGGATGCTTCTTGATATTGACGCGTGCAATTGGGGCGTTCTCATAGAACCCCTGCAGACGGGTTTGGTTGTCGGCGCGACTGAAACTCATCACCTTACGGTCAGGAATATTCATCAGCCCATAAACCCATAACTCCAAATTAGGAAAGAAACGTTGGGCTGTGCGGCACGTAAGGCGCGGCGATGGCACACGCCCACTTTCGCCACGAATGTCCCATCCATCATCCTCATTAAGTTCCTTGGTGAGCACCAACATCCGCAAACTGGCATCTTCCCACTGCTGCTCTTCATCGCCGGGACGGCAAACCTGATTAAATCCGTCGAACCACATTTCGCCACGATAGAGCAGTCCGTCTTTCGTGATGTCGTCACTTTCGTGCAGTTTTTTCGCTCGCTCTGCCCAACTGCTGAACAGTCGTTCTTCTTCTTTATGGTAACTCATGGGACAATATGATTTTGTTGTTTCGCCGCTGCAAAATTACAAATAAAAAGCCAATCTTGCAAACCGCAACTGTAATTTAACTATTGTTAAGACTACATGGCAATACTGAAGGTAGCCACACTGATACGAATTCCCGGGACTGCAGCAAGCGCATCGGCACAAGCAGTAAGCGTCGCTCCTGTGGTGAGCACGTCATCGACAAGCAATACATGCTTGCCTTTCAAGGCATCTACCCGACGTACACTGAAGGCCTTGCTTACATTATCGACACGACGGCTTCCTTGCTGTAGGCTCTGCTGCCGGGTATAGCGATGCCTTACCAGCGAGGTGGTAAGCACCTGACGGGGCATCACCTCTGCTATTCCTCGGCAAAGCAACTCACTCTGGTTGTATCCCCTGCCCAGCCAACGAAGCCAATGCAGAGGAACAGGCAACAACAAATCCACCCCGTCGAAGCGACCGCTGTGCAGCAAGTCAAGACCCATCTGGCGTCCCATCATCTGGCACAGTTCCGTACATCCGTGGAACTTCATGGCATGCACTGCCTGCTGCACCGTACCTCCCTGCTGAAAACGATAGACCGCTGTGGCAGCCACCAGCGGCAGATGCCCCATCAACCGGCGTTCGGCGGGATTGTCGTGCATGGCGCTGAAGTGGGTTTCGGACAATCTGTTCAGGCAACCGACACAAATCTGCCGTTCACCGGCAGCAAGCACCTCGCCACAGCAAGCACAAGTCGAGGGGAAAAGAGTCTGGAGTATAACCTCAAAAGGAGACATCAAGGCAGGAACAGACAACTGTCACCATAGCTTAGGAAGCGGAATCCATGATCGAGGGCATAGCGGTAGCAGTCGTGCCAGCGGTCACCAATCAGGGCACTGACAAGCAACAACAATGTGCTTTTGGGTTGGTGGAAGTTGGTCACCAGGCCTTTGACGACTCGGTAGCGGTAGCCAGGGGCAATCATCAGCTGAGTCTCTCCGTCCAACCGGTCGATGTCGTGACGTTCCATCCAGTGCAGAATGTTGCCATAGGCATCGGCGTAGTCCATTCCTTGTGCGTCAAGGGTATAAGGATCCCACTGGTTAATATGCATCATTGGCAAGTCGGGTTGCTCTTGCAGCTGCACGCCAAACCAATACAAACTCTCAAGGGTGCGCACCGACGTGGTGCCGACAGCCACTATCGACCGACCCTTATGACCGACCAGACGGTGCAGATTGTCGGCGGTGACATGCACCGGTTCCACGTGCATCTCGTGTTCACCGATAGTGGGAGTATTGACAGGCTTGAAGGTGCCGGCTCCTACATGCAACGTCACATACTCGGTTTCCACCCCACCCCGACGCAGTTTCTCAAGCAATTCAGGGGTGAAATGCAGGCCTGCCGTGGGAGCGGCCACCGAACCCTCATGGTGTGCATACACCGTCTGATAGCGCACACTGTCCGAAGCCTCTGCCTCGCGCTTCAGATAGGGCGGCAATGGTATCACCCCTGCGGCCTCGATGACCTCGGCAAAACTCATTCCACCCGTCCAACTGAACTCCACCACCCATGCGTTGCCCACAGCCTCACGGCGCGTGGCCGAGAGCATAAACTCGCCACCCTCCGATTGCCACTTTCCACTCAGCACCCCTTCCTTCCACTTCTTGTTGTTGCCTATGAAGCAGGTCCATGTGCATCGCTCCCGCTGCTCGAAAGCCTCGCTGACTGCCATGCCGTGGGGTTCCAGGCAAAAGACCTCGATGACGGCTCCCGTCTCCTTATGGAAGAAAAGCCGTGCATGGATGACACGTGTGTCGTTGAACACCAGCATCGTCTCTTTGGGCAACAAATCCGGCAGGTCGTGGAAATGATGTTCACTTATCGTCTCGCCCTTGAGACAAAGCAATTTCGAATGGTCACGTTCGGCCAGCGGATAGCGGGCAATGCGCTCGTCGGGCAAGGGATAGTCATAGTCCTCGATGCGGAGGCTTTTCAACTCGTCAAGCATGCTTGCGTTGTGTGAAGAGTGACAATACGACATACCATAGGATAATGGCCGAGATGGCAATCCAGTCGTGCAACAGGGCAATAATGACAGCGCAGACAATCAAGAAGACATACTGTATGCTGTTGGTCTTCCAGCTGAGGTCTTTGAAATTGAACTTCAGCGAGAAAAGCGGCAGTTCGGAGACCATCAGCACATCAAGCACGAGGCTCAATGCCACGAAGACCACCGTCAGCCACGGAGTACCGGTAGCGCTGTAATCTATCGACTGGGTCAATGCCACACCCACCCATACCAACGCCTGACTGGGCACCGGCAAGCCGAGGAACGAGTGGCTCTGGCGGGGGTCGATGTTAAACTTGGCCAGACGGTAGGCGGCAAAAAGCGGTATGAGAAGAAACAGAATCAGCAGCCACCGAAGACCAAGGTGCCCCAGAGGCCAATAACAAAGGGTGAAAAGTATGGCCGCCGGCGCCACGCCGCTGGTCACCACGTCGGCCAGCGAGTCGAGCTCCTTGCCCATGGGCGAGCTGACACCCAACAGGCGGGCGGTCATCCCGTCGAAGAAGTCGAACAGGATTCCCAGGCAGATAAGCAATGCAGCCTGTACCGGTGCCTGGTATGCGATAGCTGCAAAAACAGACAACACTCCGCAAGCCAGGTTGCAGAGTGTTATCAGATTGGGGATTTGACGCTTAATCATTGTACAGCTTCACGATGAGCTTGAAGTCGGGGTCGTCCCAGTAATCCTTGAATTCAGTATCTACAGCAGCCTTGCGCTTGTACTCATAGGCTTCGTCAATCGAAGCCTTGAGGTTCTTCAGGCAGTTGTCCTTGTCTCCCAGACGGGCGTAAGCCACAGCGCGCAGGTAGTTCACATCCTTGTTCTGGTCGAGGCAGCAGTCGAGGGTGCGGATGGCAGTGCTGGTCTCCTCGTTCATCAACTGTGCAAAGGCCAGATTGTAGGTGCAGGTGTTGCCCTTGAGGGCTTTCTGGGCATCGCTGTAGTTGCCGCGCTTGAGGTTGAGGATGGGCATGTTGGCGTCGGCGTCGGTGCTCCCCTGGCGCTTGGCCTCCTCGAAGTAGTACTTTGCCAGCGTGTAGTCCTTGCGACCCAGGCAGAGCAGGCCCGTGTTGTTGAGCACGTCGGGGTTGTGGGGGTTGAGGTCGCGGGCCACCTTCAGGTAGCGGTCGGCCTCGTCGTAGTCGTCCAGATAGAAGGCCACGGCGCCGGCGTTGTTCC
>ODAI011856803.1_pt1 | contig 11311 bp, 18 predicted proteins | sample 1539321 | NCBI WGS metagenome assembly ODAI01 (sample SAMN02144231, study PRJEB22623) | gut metagenome | biome: sheep rumen | host: Ovis aries | place: New Zealand
AAAAAAAGATATGATTAATTCATATCTTCTTCTGCATCATCTTCATAATATAATGATGTTGCGAATGTATAATACGCTCCCATGACATCTTGAAGTTCCAAAACATCTTCATATAATCCATTTAGATATTCTTCTTCTGAAGTCACCGAATCAAATAAATTATCATAATCTTGAACTGGTTTTACTTCATAATCTGTATTTAAATCATGTAGTAACTTTTCTGTCATAAATGTCATTTCTGCTATTGTTTTACCTAATTCTTTTCTTTTCTCTGGTAATGATTTTGATATATATTCTTCAACTAAATCTCTTTCTTCTTCCATATGCACCTCAAATATTAGCGATAACTATACCCATTTTCATCTTTAAGTTCTTGAGATTTTTTCTTTCTTTCTAGAACTGTTTTACTATTCATTGCTGACATAAAATCTGACCAATTTTTTTTCTTGCTCTTAGCGCGTTTCTCAGTTTGAGTAAGATTTCCATATAATCTTTTATCATCTAATCTGTCTACATATTCATGTTGTTCTACTGTATTTCCATTTGATAAATCAACAAGAAATTTAAGTTCTTCAGCACTTAGTTTTGATAATTTCCTCTTACTTGGGTTTTTACCACTTGCGAAGGCTTTAAATCTTTGCCATTTTGTACCTTTTTTATACGCTTCTTGTACTAGATTCATTGCAGATTGCTTTCTTCTTTTTTCATTTTCTGTCGCTTCTTTTTTCTCTTGTTTTTCTCTCGCTTCTGTTTCTTTTCTAATTTTTTCCATTTCAGCGTCTCTCTTACTTGCACCTTTCGCCCATTGTTCTGCTTCTCTTAATTGTTCTTCCTTTTCAGCTATTTGAGCTTTTATGCTTGCGATTTCTGCACTTGATCCTCTAGTTGTTTTCTCTGTTTCAGTATATACGTCTAAACCTCTTTCATAATCATTTGAATATTCAACTGTTTGTTGTAATTCACTTAATTTAAGTTTCAGTTGGCTTATTTCATATTTTAAATTTTCTACTCCCATAATAGACCTCCTCTACCTTAAAATAATCATACAATTTTTTATTATTTAATGTCAATCTTTTAAAAGTTTTATAAAGTCTTTACAACATAATTTTACATATTTCATGTATACAATTCGACAAAAAAAGATAAAACTATAACATTTTATCTATATTCTTAGGTACATTATCATTTTGCACTGCCTCTATTATTTTATCTTCTTTATCTTTACTTACCTCTTTTCCTGTCATCTTAGATAATTCATGTATAACTTCTCTTAATGTCCCTTCATTTTTCATATCGTTTTGTTGTAACTTAGCAGCAAGAGATAAGATGGTTGCTTTATCAACGTTAGTTTTTTCTTCTACTCTTTTAAAAAAAGAATCTCCAAAAGCCATAAAAAATCACTCCTAATATAATATATTATTGGAGTGATTAAATGTTACAAAATTTATTTACACGAACATTATTTCGTGTTATAATTTATATACGGAGTAAAAGACTGTTAGGTACTTGCCTACTTTCTTAATGAAAGGAGGCTTGATATTATGAAGAAAGACAATATGTTTTTCAAATTAATTATCACTTTACTTTTAATAATAATCTTATTATTAATTGCATAAGAAAAGTACCTAATCACATAAACGATTAGGTACATCACCAAATCAAGGCAGTTACCTAACATGACAAGTCGAGTAACTCCGTTTTTATTTTATGAAGATAACTTCATCTATATACATTATATCATAATGTAATTGTAAGTCAATTACATTTTTTCTTCGCCTCTATTTTTAAACTCTATAACTATTGGTGTACCTTCTAAATCAAATGATTCTCTCAATTTGTTTTCAAGATATCTTTGATATGAGAAATGTACTAAACCTTTAGAATTAACTTTAAATTCAAATTTTGGTGGTTGAGTACCAACTTGTGATACAAAATATATTTTAAGTCTTTTACCTTTATATGAAGGTGGCATTTCTAATCTAACTGCTTCTTCTATTACATCGTTTAAAAGACTTGTTTTAATTTCTTTTCTACTATTATCATAACATTTTAAGATTGCAGGCATTAATGTATGTAATCTTTTTTTAGTTAATGCGGATAAGAAGATAATTGGAGCGTATGGCATAAATTGGAAGTTAGCTCTTATATCTTTAGTCCACTTCTTCATTTCATCTTCTTTATCTTCTACTGTATCCCATTTATTTACTACAATGACTACTGGTTTACCAGCTTCAATTGCGTATCCAGCAATATGTTTATCATGTTCTATTATACCTTGTTCTGCATCTAATAAAAGTAAACATACGTCTGATCTATCTATAGCTCTCATAGTTCTAAGTAAACTATATTTTTCTACGTTTTCATAGATTTTACCTTGACGTCTTAGACCTGCTGTATCAATTACTACATAATCTTCTCCATGATATTTGAATGGTGTATCTATTGAATCTCTTGTAGTACCAGCAATATTTGATACTATTACTCTATCTTCATTTAGTATTGCGTTTGTTAAGCTTGATTTACCTACATTTGGTCTACCAATTAAACTGAATTTTAATATATCTTTATATTCATCTTCTACTATATCAAAATCTTTAGTGATTTCTTCTTGTAGGTCATAGATACCTATATTTTGTTCACCACTTACTGGTATATATGTATCAAAACCTAGTTCATAAAAATCATATAGATTATCTTTTGTAGCTTTACTATCTGTTTTATTTATGGCAACTATTACCTTCTTGTTTGCCTTCATTAACATATCTCTGACTACTAAGTCATTTGATGTTAACCCTTCCATACCATCTACTACAAAAATAACTACATCTGCTGCGTCTATTGCGAGTTCGGCTTGCATTTTAATTTCTTTATTGAAATCTTCATTTGCTAAATCAATACCACCGGTATCAATTAAACTATAGTTATATTTACCGAATGTTACATCACCATATATTCTATCTCTAGTTATACCTGGTGTATCTTCTATTATAGATATTTTTTTACCAACTAATCTATTAAATATAGTTGATTTACCTACATTTGGTCTACCTAATAATGCAACTACTGGTTTTTTCATATTATCACCCCTTTGAACTTAAAGTATTATAGCATATATTCTTTTAAAACTCTACCACATTTTTTTATTATATCCATATCTTTATATATTATTTGACTACTTTCTAATAAATGAGACATATTTGAATCATCTATTTCACCTAATATATCTATATATAAGTCGTTTTTATATAAATATAAGTTATATGTAGTATCTAATTTTAATATATCATCTATTTTATATAAAAATCTAACATTTTTAGTTATTATTCTCATATCTATTATATCATTAAAATCATCATATCCTAAGTTATTTTCTATTAATTCAATTACTACACCATAATTGTTATCTTTATATATAAATACGTCATAATAACCTTTAACTTTTATGTGGCGTTTTTCTAATTTTTTAAATAATTCTTTTAACTCTTTTTCTATTACTTTAATATCATCATAATCTTGATTTTGAATATAATATTTATTTAAAAAAACGATAATAATATCGTCTATTTTATTTACTTTCATATTACCACCACTATATTGTATGAAAGATATATTACATTGTTATTTCTATTTTACGTAGTACTTCGTCTTTTCCTTCTTTTGTTACATTTGAAAACATGATAAAATCATCACCTACAACCATATCTAATGAATCTAATATCATCTTTCTTTGCTTTTGTTGTAAAGTTATACCTATTTTATCTATTTTAGTTGCGACTATAGTTACTGGAATTTTATAATACTTTAAATAATTATACATATCTATATCATCTGAAGTTGGTTTATGTCTGAAATCTACTAACATAAAAACTTGTTTTAAGTTTTCTCTATTCTCTAAATAGTCTTCCATCATTAAACCAAATTTCTTTTGTTTTTCTTTACTTAATGTCGCGAATCCATATCCAGGTGCATCAACTAAATAAAATTTTTCATTCGCTAAATAGAAATTGATTGTTTGTGTTTTACCTGGTGTTGATGATGTTCTTGCGTAGTTTTTTCTATTTACTAATGTATTTATAAAACTTGATTTGCCAACATTTGATCTACCAACTAATAGATATTCTGGTTTATTATCTGTTGGATATTGGCTCCTTCTAACTGCAGATATTTCTAAATTTATAGAGTTTACTTTCATATTATCTCTCCTTAAAAGCTAAATAATTATAACATATCTAATTATTTAATGTCAAAAACAGTGACAATTTTATCCCCATATTTTCTTTCTTTATATATATTAAATTTATCAGTTTTTACTTTTTCACTATCATATTCTGCCACTACAATACCATTATCATTTAATAAATTGTTATCATATATAAAATCTAATATTTTATTAATATAGTGTCTATCATATGGTGGATCTAATAGAATAATATCAAATTTAATATTATTATCTCTAAATGATTTTAATGCTTTATTATAATCATTTATAATGATTTCATAATTAGGCATATCTCTTAGATTCTTTTTTAATACTTTTTCTATTTCTTTGTTATTATCAACAAAATATACTTTGGATGCACCATTACTAATTGCTTCTATTCCTAAGGCACCAGAACCGGCAAATAAATCTAATACTATACTTCCTGATATTTTGTTTTGTATCATCGCGAATAGTGATTCTTTTACCCTATCCATTGTAGGTCTAGTACCATCAATACTAAATCCTTCTAATACTCTTCCTTTAAATAATCCACTGATAACTCTCATATTACCACCAATTTAATTATACTATAAAAACAAAAATAGTGAAATCACTATTTTAATGTGGACATTATATTTTGCATCATTTCTACCATAGATAATGCATTATTTATTTTATCTATAGGTCTTAATTTATACGATACTTTCATTTCTTCTATAAATTGATTAAATAGTTTAGGATTTCTTGTGAGTAATTTATACCAATGTGAATTTTCTCTTATATATTTAATATAGTTTGGATTTTCTTTTAATTTAAATTGGATATCTAATGTCATCAATCATCAAACCTTTTATACATTGGTCTTGGTTTATATACAGTTTCTTTTGTATTCTTATTTGTTATATCACCTAATAATCCTAATACTCTTTGAATACTATTTATACCGTTTTGGAATTCATCTAAATTAATATTTTTGATATAGTTTATTAAATCAGCTGTTAATATGGATGAACCCGTTATTACTGCTGGAGATAAGTATTCTTTCCATGCTTCTTCTGATTCACCATATAAATCATATATTTCATAGAATTTTTGCCATGTTGATGTACCATTTTTAATGTAAGTTACTAATTTAGGATGCTTTCTTACAAAGTCTTTAAATTCATCTTTTTTCATATAATCACCCTAATTAAATATATGCATAAAAAAGAAATGAATTAATCATTTCTTTACTGGTTTTTTCTTTATCATTTGTTTAAACATACCTTCTAGTTCGGTATAATCACACGTACAGTCAGCTTTAATTACTACATTAATAAATTCTTGTTTATCAACATTAAAGTCTACTGTATATTCACCTAAATTATTTATTTCACAGGCAAAGGCTACATATTGTCTAATAAATTCTCTACCTGTTCTACCATTACCTTCTCTAAATGGATGAATTACATTTAAATTGGAATATAATTCTGGTAAATAACTTATTAATTTATCTATAGTATCAAAACCCTTTAATCTATATCTTGCATCATCTAATGTGCACTTTAAATTTTGATATATAAATTGTGGTAAACAAAATGGAGTTGTTTTTCTTATATTTTCACTTCTTATTTCTCCAGCAAATGGATATATGTCTTCAAATAAGTATCTATGAATACTTAAATAATGATTTATATCAAATGATTGTTTTCCTGGATTTAAATATAATTTTGATAGTTTGAATGTTGTTAGTTCTCTTTCTACTTTTTCTAGTGTTTTTGAATCTGTAATTCCCAATTTATTGATTAACACACCATTCTCTTCATATCTAGATTTGTAGTTTAAAACTTCACTTTCTATTCTTGTCATCTTTTTTTCCTTTTAATTCTTCTACTAAACCATATAAGAAACTGTCATCAGAAGCATTTCTTTTCAAATACTCCATTACTATGTCTTGTTCTTCTTCTGTTAGTTCCATATCTTCTATTTTTAATGTTTCTAAAGCATATTTTAATGCTTCTTCTACACTTTTCTCCATAGTATCCACCACCAATGGCTTATATTATAACATAAATAAAAAAATCTTCAAATTGAAGATTTCTTTGTTATACCTATTCCATCACCAATGTTTAAGAATGTGGTTGTATATTCTTTATTGTCTTTTAAGAAGTTGATATAGTCATTTAATTTTCTCATCATACTTCTTAGATTTTTACTTTCTATTGAATCAATATTTTCTCTTAAACCATGAAAGTTTAGATTGTCTGTAACAATAGTACCATTATCTTTTAATAATTTACTATATTTATTAAAGAATTTGATATATTGGCTTTTAGCTGCATCTATGAATATAAGATCATAGCTACCTGTTACTTCTACTTCTAAAGCATCACCTTCTATGATAGTTATTCTATCCTCCATATTAAATTTATGGATATTTTCCTTTGCTTTAACTATCATATCTGGATTTCTTTCAATGGTTGTAACTTTTATATCATCATCTACTAAACACATTTTAATTGCTGAATAAGCTATTGCAGTACCAATTTCTAATATGTTTTTTACATTATTTTCTTTAATGTAATTAGTTAAATAATTGATACCATCTGGTACCATTATTGGTACATGATTTATATGCGCGTATTCTTCTAATTCTTGTAACATTATTGACACCAATTATTTTCTCTTTTTAATTTATTAATTATATTATTATGTTCATTATAAGTTGATGATAAATAAGTTTTACCCGAACAATCAGCAACAAAGTAATATGCTTTTGTATCAGTTGGATATATTGATGCTTTTATAGATTCATCTCCTGGATTAGATATAGGTCCTACAGGTAATCCATTAAAACATGTACTTCTTGTATTATATTTATTGCATGTTGCAAGTTCTGTATTATTTAATGAATAAGTGAAATCATCTATTTTTAATGCATAATATGTAGTTACATCACTACCTAATGTCCAATTGTTCTTAACTCTATTATTAAATACTCCTGCTACATCTCCTCTATCAGATGCATTACCTGCTTCTAATTCTACGATTGACGCTAGAGTAAGTAATTGATGTACTGAATAATTAGATTTTTGGATATCTTCTTTATATTTAGATAATTCTTCATCCATCTTATCTAACATTGCATTAAATATTAATTTTACATCTTTTGTTTTATCTACTTCATATGTTGCAGGGAATAGATATCCTTCTAATGGATAGTATATTTCTTGTTTTGTTATTGAGTTATCTAAAAACCAATATTTTTCTATTAATGAACTAATATATTCACTATCTTTTAAAGTATTAAATACATCTTCTTCTTTATTATTAGTATTGGCAGCTATAGTTTTAGCAATAGCACGCATATTATATCCTTCTTTAAATGTTATTTTAACTATATTAGGATTTGATGCTGTACTTTCTAATACATCCATTATTTCAGGTAATGACATTGATTTAGAGATTGAATATTCTCCTGCCTCTAAGTTACCTGGGCTAAATAGTTTAATATATACTTTATAAAATTTTGGTGATCTAATTAATCCTTTTTCATATAATTTAGAACTAATAGAATACCATGTATCACCTTGTTCAACTATAAATGATATTGGTTCTCCTTCTTTAGCCATTGGTCTTATTTGAAATCTATAAAAACCACATATCATAATTATTATAATTGCGACAAAGATAATCATCATTTTTGCAATTAATACGTAATTCTTCATACTTACTACAAAAACAAGCTTATGACTAAGCTTGTTCTCCTCCATCTGTACCTTCCATTGATTCTTTAACTTGTTCTTGGATAACATCAAGAATTTGTTGAATTTTATTCCATTCTGCATCAGTTTCAATTGGTTCTAATTTTGTTTTTTCTTCTCCTGGTGTATAAATAGATGCATATACTCTTGTATTTCCTTCTTCATCTTGAGAATTATCAGTATAAACTATATAATTCTTATGTGTTTCATCTGATTCAAATCTAAATAAAGCTTCACACTCTACTTCTTCTCCTGCACTGTTAATAACAGTAAATTTTTGTTCTTCTAAATTATTCATTCTTTTTCCCTCTTTCTATATCTAAATAAGTTTGTAATATTATACTAGCTGCTAAACCATCTACTTTTGCCTTACGCTTCTTTCTTGATAAATCAGCTTCTAACATATAGTTATGTGCGGCTACTGTAGACAACCTTTCATCCTGCATTATAACAGGAATATTAAATGTATCCTCTAGTAGTTTTTTATACTCTAATGTAGTGTTTGCTCTATCACCAATAGTGTTATTCATGTTTTTAGGTAACCCTAATACAAATTTTTCAATTTTTTCACTATTAATGATTTCTCTTAGTGGTTCGATAGTTTTATTGTATTCGCCTTCTCCAAATCTAAGTACTTTTATTGGTGTTGCAACTAAATGTGTTGCATCTGATATTGCAATACCTAATGTTCTTGTACCTAAATCTAAACCTAAGTATTTCATTTGATTAAATCGCGAACTAAAACTTCTATTATTTTCGTACGTTCTAATTTAGAGATTTTATTTCTAGATTCTTTATAACTTGAAATATAACCTGGATCTCCACTTATCAAATAACCTACTATTTGATTAATTGGATCATATCCTCTTTCCTTTAAATTTTCACATACATCTTTCAAAGTATCTTTAACAATTCCATCTTGGAAATCACTAACAACATATACTTTAGTTTTGTCCACTATACCACCTACTTTTAAATACACTTTAATTGTATCAAAAATTTTATAAATACGCAACTAAGCAGCACTTATTTTATCTAGTTCTTTTAGATACTCTTCTATTGTACCTATATCATCTACTGGAACTTTTTCACCATTGATAATGTTATATTTTTCATATCCTTTTCCTAAGATTAGTAAAATATCTTCATCTTTAAGTAAATCAATACCACGTCTTACTGCGTCACGTCTATTCCAAATTACTTCATAATTCTTTGCTTCTAAGTTACCTACAGCATCATTTATGATTTGTTTTGGATCTTCATCGTATTGATGGTCTCCTGTCATGATACCTATTTTTGAACCTTCTATAGCTAATTTAGCCATTTTTGGTCTCATAGTTCTGTCTCTTCTACCACGACATGTGAATATAGTATATAAATTGCCTTTTAATCCTTGTTTTGCTTCATTTACAGCGTTCATTGCTTTTTCTACCCCATCTGGTGTATGTGCATAATCAATTATAATTCTATTTGTTTTATACTTAATCATATTCATTCTACCATCTGGTGGAGTTGCAACTTTCATAACACTTGCTATTTCTTCTTCACTATAACCCATTTGATCTAAAATCATGATTGGCATCATAGCGTTGTAGACATTATATTTACCAATTAAACTTGTATGAATTTTATGATCTTTACCTTCATGTTCATATACAAATTCTGTTTGGAAATTATTTACTTTGTAATCTTTAATTTTATAATCACTATCACTAAAACCATATGTATAGTTTTTATTACCTTCTAAAATAAAGTTACTTGCCCATTCATCATCAATGTTAATGAATGCTTTACCATTTGGTTTTAACATAGTGAATAATTTTTGTTTTGCTTTAGCGTATTCTTCCATAGTACCATGTAATTCCATATGTGCATGTGTTAAATTTGTAAATCCTGCATAATCAAATGGAATTGTTTTTACTCTTTCCATAAATAGCCCATGACTACTAACTTCTAGCGCGACTGCCTTACATCCTTTATCATGTGCTTGTATAATTAAATCGTATAAATCACACGCATCTGGTGTTGTGTTAGGTAATGGACATATTCTTTCACTATCAATATAGAAACCTATTGTACCTATATAAGCACATTTACATCCTAATTTATTTAAAACATTATTCATTAAATAACAAGTTGTTGTTTTACCATTAGTACCTGTAACACCTATAATTGTCATTTCTTCTAATATTTTATTGTAGTGTTTTTCTAAATAATCATTTAAATATTTTCTAGTATCTTCTACTACAATAGTTTCTACACCATAATCACCTGGTTTATCTACTACTACTTTAGATGCACCATTAGCTATTGCAGCTGGGATATACTCATCACCGTTGCTACTAATACCTTTTAAAGCGACAAAGGTATCTCCTTTTTTAATCTTTCTTGAATCTGTTTGTATATCTATCATATTACACCACCTATTTTTATTATATCACTTTTTTGATTAATTTAAGAAAAAAACTACTATTAAGTAGTTAATCTTTTGAATCAAATAATAAGGCAAATATAAATGAAAATACTATCGCTGATGATACTCCTGCAGCTGTTAGATTAAACATACCTGTAAGTAACCCCATAAAATTAGTTGTATTAGCGGTTTCCATTGCACCGTGTATAAGTAAATGACCAAATGAAGTTATTGGTACACTTGCGCCTGATCCTGCCCATAGTATAAATTTATCATATATATCAAATACATCTAAAAATGTTCCTATCACTACAAATAACGATGTGATATGTCCAGGTGTTAACTTGGTGTTATCTAATATTAGTTGTCCTATTAAAGATACTAATCCACAAAATATAAATGCATTTATATATGTCATTATATTACCTCCAAACTTATTGCATGTGCGATTGCAGGTATAGTATTTTTTTCATTACACATTGAAGTACTATGAAGTGCGCCTGTCGCGATTAATAAAACTTTTTTATATTTGCCTTTTTTTAATGCATCGAATAGATATCCGTATGCGACTAGTGGTAGACATGCTGGTCCTGATCCTCCAGCATACATAAATTTATTTTTTCTATCATATAAGATGCTACCAGCGTCATCATAATTTTTTAATGTAATGTTGTATTCTTTTTTTATGTATTCTTTAAATATTTCTCTACCATATACTCCTAAATCTCCTGTTAAGATTAGATCATAATAATCCGGAGTTATATTATTTGCTTTTAGATGCTCATATAATGTATTTGCTGCAGCTGGAGCCATTACTGCACCCATATTATAAACATCTTTAATACCTTTATCTATCACTTTACCAATAGTACCACTAGTAATACGTATTAATCCTTTATTAGTTATTAAAGCAGCACATCCACCTGTTGTTGTAAATGTGGTTGTTTTTCTTTT
>ODAI010217695.1_pt1 | contig 11307 bp, 18 predicted proteins | sample 1539321 | NCBI WGS metagenome assembly ODAI01 (sample SAMN02144231, study PRJEB22623) | gut metagenome | biome: sheep rumen | host: Ovis aries | place: New Zealand
AATAATTTATTTATTTTTTCATATTCATTTTTATTCATATTATCCCCCATCAATATAGTTTTTAAAACACCTATATCATTTCTATAAATTCTACTATAAATTTAGCAGCCATATCTGAACTTACCTTTAAAAATTTATCAAAGGTAATATGATTATCTTCTTCATATGGAGAATCAGATATAGCTCTTATTACTAAAAATGGTACCTTACATAAATGACATACCTGAGCGATTGCAGATCCTTCCATTTCTACACATAAAGCATCAAATTTTTTATTTATTTTTTCACCCATATTATTATCAGATATAAATATATCACCAGAAGCAACTGTACCTACTAATACATTAGTTGGCATATTAATATTAGAAGCAATATAAACTAATTTCTTATCACATTCTATATATTTACCAATACTAGGTATTTCCCCTCTTTCACGATTAAATACCATAAGATTAAAATCATGTTGTACTAATTTATCTGCTATAACAATATCACATTTATTAGCTTTTCTAGAAATAGAACCCGCTACACCTACATTTAATATACAATCAACTTCCATTTTATCTATTAATATTTGAGTAGTTCTAGCTGCGTTAACTTTACCAATACCAGATTCTACTAAATAGCATTTTATATTTCCTTTAGTACACTCATATATAGTTAAATCATATATAGTATGAGTTATAACATCATTAAATAACTTTTTAGTTTCAGCTAATTCTTCATTCATCGCGAATATTATTCCAATTTTCTTCATACTATCACCAAATAAATTATAACATAAAAAGTAGGATTAACCTACTTTATTTCATGCTTTTTTCTTTTCTCAATTACTTCACTTGATAAAGAACTTGGAATATATACCATCTCATCATTAATACAACAAGAAACATCATCAGGTCCACCTGAAGAAAATTCAACCGCACACGCTAAAACATCATCTACTATACTGCGTGGAAAAATAATCATGTTATTATTAACTTCACATATTAAATCAGGATGTTCTAATGCATATTTTCCTCTTTGATCAGTGATTTGAAAAATTGGATCCATCTTTTTTCTTAAAGCAATAATCATATTTTTATATACATCTTTTGGATCTTGATCAACAGTTAGATATTCATATCTCGTATCTTTAATATCATCCCAAATTATAACAACACTGTATTGTCTATCTTCTAAAAGATCATATTGTTCCTCAAAATTTATTTGTAAAGATGTAACACCATCTAATTTATTAACTATGTCATCATATGATAATATACTTAAATTTTTATAATATGCAGATATATTTTTTAAATTTTCAAGTATCACTGGATCGCATATATTATCTAGCATAATACCCCTCCTCAAACAGGCAATATTGTATCATATGTACCTCAAAAAAACAATAGTAGGATAACCTACTATTTAATAATATTTTTCTTTTTCATTTTTAGACCAATATCTATACCAGTTTCAATTTCCTCTTCAGTTAAAGGCCATCTTAATTTTTTACCAACTATAGAATATTTATCTAAATTATTATTTGATAATTCATTTCTTAATTTATCAATATATTCATCTAAACTAATATCTACCATATCTCTAGCTGCAATTAATTTTATATTATTTAAAATATTATCATATGATATATCAAACTTATCATAACATTTTAGTAACATAAAATCTCCACCATCTAATCTAACTTTTGATAGACCTTTACCATTATGTAATTTAATCAAAGTTGCAACCATAGATGAATTAATTATTAATCTTTCTTTATCATTAAAATTACTAAAATGATATGTTGGTTCTGGTTTCCATACACCCCAATCAGTAGTTTCAACACCAACACATCTAGATTGATAATAATAAGGTGTCATATATAATTCTTTATTATCTTCTTTATGATAATACATTGGTTTAATAACAATATTAGAATCAATCTCATTAAGTTTATTTAAATTATCATATTCTTTTTTCCCTACACCTAATTCAGTAGCAGGTTGGTTTACTAATAATGTATATTTTCTATTATCTACAATAACTACAAATACTAATTGAGTTCTACCATAATTAATAAACTTAACATCAACATTATTTCCAACCAATTCTTTAATATTACCATTTTTAACAAATGAACACACAAAATTAACAGTTCTAAGTAATTCATCAACACTATCTTGTTCAGGTAATAATTCTAAATACCATGGACCAAAATTAGGTATACCTAAAGATTCTTTTGCCATACTATTTTAGTCCCTTTCTAACTTTCATCCATGCTTTACCTAATCTATTTTCGCCATTACCATCTTTATCTAATCCCCACTCTGTATCTTCATCAATACAATATTCACAAATTTGATAATCTTTAGTTTTTAATAAAGCTTCTTTTAATTTTTTAAATTCTATTTCTTTCATAAACCCTCCTGAATAATAGAGTTATATTATAAATCTATCTTCTATTTCAATAGTATTAACTATATCATCAATAGATATATAAGATGTATCTATTATATTTTTACTATCATAATTATGATTTTTAAACTCATTTAATAATACTATACATCTTTCTTTCATTTGAGAATCTTCTGGTCTTTCTTTATCACGTTTAAGTAATACATCTTCATTAACCATTAAAACTACAAATCTTAAATCATAATATTTAAAGTTTTCTTTTAATTTTTCTAATCTATCTGGTTCAATTATATAATTAAATATAACATCATAACCATCTTCTAAATAAGCTTTTATAGTATTAATACATACCTTCCAAAAAGTATCTAAATGGTTACCTTCTAACCAAGGACTAACATAACCACCAACAACTTGATGATATATTAAATCACCTTCTATTAAAGCTGATCTATCCTTACTTAAAGCTATTTTATTTGAAATAGTACTTTTACCTACACCAGCAGGACCAGTTATTATATATAGTGTACTCACAGTATCACACTCTCCTTATAAATTTTAATTACATATAAATCTAAACTTCTATTATCTTTATCATATAAAGTATTATCCATTATAGGAACCATATGATAAAAATCTTTTTTATCCCAACATAATACTAAATAATTACCGTTATCTAATTTTAAATCTTTAATAAGCATATCTTTACCATAATCTATAGCCTTAGTATTACGTATCATCATATATTTTTCAAATACCTCTACATCATTAAAAGATGATGCATTTATCTTATTACATATATCTAATAATTCATTATACACATCATCATATGAATTATTAAATACCTTACATAGTGATCTAATCACGCAATTACTTTTTCCATCTTTATTACTAATATTAAATTCCGCAAATTTCATATATTCACCTCTATCTAACAAAATTATAACATAAAAAGGTAGTTTACTCCTACCTTTTATTATTTCCTTTAATCATTTTTTTAGTTGAATATACATGATCATATGTAATAACATTATCTTCTTTTCTTATAATTCTATATTTAGAATCATCATCAAATAAATAACTAAATAAATCATCCACTTCTGGTACATAATCATAGAATAATATTTCGTTATCATCAACATCTGACCCTTTACCATAGCTATCAACAGTATCTAAATCAACTTCAGTATTTGCAAGTACTTCACCATTTTCTAATGTAATCTTATAATAACAATTTTCACAATATAAACAGTTTGATATAGTACATAAGCCATAAGGATCATATATAGAACATGCAGATTTAACACAAGTTCTATACTCTAATTTTGCTCTACCCTTTACTCCATCAAAATTAGGTATTGGAAATCCTGCAATATACATTTTATTAACATTACCACTTGTCATAATATCACCACATTAAATGTTTCTATTATATCATAAAAAAGCAGGATTAACCTACTTTTTATTACATGTTTTATCTATTTTTCTTATACTCTTCTACATTATATTCAATAATCTCACAATTTTTAATTTTATATAAGTAATAATTATTATTCTCAGGTTCTCCTTCAAAATAACATCTCATATATATACCTACACCTGCATGAGTTACTACTAATACATTTTCATAATCTAAAGCAGTTATATCATCCAAAAAATCATTAATCCTATTTCTAAAATCAGTAATAGATTCTATATTAAATCTTTTCTCATTAGGATCATTAAAATCAGGTAAAGAAGATATCTCACTTTTTAATTTACCCTCTAATTCACCATTACTTCTTTCAATAATTCTTTCATCAGTAATAATATCCTCATCAGTAATGATTTTAGCCGTTTCCAACGCACGAGAAAGCGGTGATGAATATACTTTATCAAACTTAATACCATTAAGCTTATTCTTTACTTCATAGGCTTCATTTATTCCAACATCATTTAATGGAATATCTAATCTTCCAGCAAATCTACCAGTAACGTTATAATCAGTTTGACCATGTCTTACTATATATAAATTCATTATTTCACCTTCTTATGTTTAATTGAATATATTGAAATTAAGTTTGTAACAATTGTAAATATATCAAATATAACAGTTGTATATGATTTAATAGTAAAGTCCCATATAACCCACATAACCATAGTAAATATAATTAGTATTTTAAACTTAACAATATCTTCAATAGTAATTAACCATGTATATACTACTACAGCTATTAAAGGGAAATATCCAATAATACCCATATTGTTAAATAAAATAGTTAATATAGTTGAAACAGCAATAAATCCTATTTTAACGGGTACATTAAACTTTTTATAATAACAAAGTAAGTTTCTAACTATACCTAATGCATTAGTAATCGCACCAGAAACACCACCTAATAAAGCATTACTTAAACATAATAATCCCATTTGTACATTTTGCATATTCAATATTAACTTTTTATTTTTAATTGTACCTGTATAAACCATAATTAAAGATGCAACTAAAGCAATTATATTCGCGATAATAATAATCATAAAATCACCAATTAAATTATAACATAAAAAGTAGGATTAACCTACTTTTAATCAATATTTTCAAAATCGCCCAAATATTCTTTCGCGATATTTTTAAGATCATCTAAAGTATAAATTTTAATTGAATAATACTTTTTATTACTTGTAATAATTACTTTATCATCTTCTAATTTACATAAACCTTTAATATGACCTACTTTATTATAATCTTTATCTAAAATATAAGAATCAGAACTATCACCAATATAAATTCTACCATAAATATCTTTACCAAAGTAATGACTAATTTTACCAACATTAGTTAAAGTTTTAATAAGTTTCTTACTTTCTACTTCATAAATAGCAATATCACCATTAGTATAATTAACAAACATTACCTTTTCATCAGTATCATATAAAATTCTTGAAACTAAACTATTATTTTTGAAATTATATTCTTCTTTCATTTGATCAGTACAAAGTTTACTTTCATCTTTAATATAATCTAATTCTATATCTTCTTCTTTAACATCACTATTAGTTTTAAGTTCATATAATATTACCCTATTTTCATTATTTGGAATTATTAAAAATCCATTTTCAGATAACGCCACTTTAGAATACTTATTTAAATTAAGTTCATATTTACCTATATTCTCAACTAAAGTATGAGTACTAGTATTAACATATTCTACTTTTCCATTCTTTAAGAATACTAAATATAACTCTTGATTAGTGTATGAGAATATATTAATAATTTCTTCACCAGTACTATATGATTCTATAAACTCTCCATTAGATGCATCAAATATATTAACAGTATCATAATTAACAATAGCTAAATGATTTGATTCATCATAAGCACGTTTAATAAATTTACCCCAATGTCCTGATTCTTTTTTTAGCCAATTAGTATTACCAGTCATATAATCATATGACATCAATACTAAATTAAAATTAATATCAACTGACTCATTTAATAAGAAATAAGCATTGCTACCCTTTGTAACTATACCAGATATATATCCCGCATTAATATCTACTTTATTCTTAATAGAAGCATCTTTAACCTTAATAACATGCATAGTCATATTATCTTCTTTTTTCTTAGTATCAGTTGTTGCAGCAAATACATATTTGCCATCTTCATTAAAATATAATTCTTTCATATATTTTTTAGATGTTTCTATCTCACCTATCATAGTATCATCAACTACATCATAAATATTTAATTTACTATCATCTACATATACCAAATAAGCACCATCTTCTGAACCAATTAAACCTAAATAAGCATATTCACGTTTTTCAATTTCTTTAACTAAACTACCATCACTAGTATTAACAATACTAATATTACCAGATGAATTAACAAACGCAAATAATTCATTACCAATAAATGTAAATCTATATTCATTATAATATGTACCAATATCATAAGTTGTAATTCTACTCATAGTCTTAGTATTAAATAAAGTTAACCTTTCAGATTCATCATAAACTGCACCAAACTTACCATCAAAACTAGATTTAACATAAGATGCAATTCCATCAGTATTCATATTTGAAATAGCTTTATATGATAAACCTGCATCATACATACCTAAACTTTCAGATAACATATATTCAGCATCTGGAGTATATGGCATAACAATATCATAAAAATCAGTTAATGCTTGATATGATAATTTCACTGCGTCATATCTGTTATCCTTATTTAAAGCATCAGACGCTTGAGACACCAATGATTTAGCGTGATATTCAGATAACACATTTTGTTGCATATTAATCTTAATAATCATAAATAAACTATATATTAAGAATAATATAGCTGCTGCCGCAATACCTAATGACACATGTATCATATGTCTTTGTTTCCATATTTTATGTCTTTGTCTTAAATCATCATAATCCAAATTATACATAGGCGCGATTAGTCTTAATTTCTCAACCTTTAATTTTTTTAGAACTTCATTTTTATTTTTACCTCTAACATCAGCAGCTAAAGGTTCTACTAATTTCTTTTCTTTCTTTGTCTTACCATTAGGTAATACTTTTTCTACATAATCAAAAGTAACAGCTTCAGGGAAAGATTCACTAGGTTCACCTTCTACTAATACACAAAATATATTTTTTCTTCCTCTTAATTTCTTAAATGTTTCTATCTCTTTCTTACACCATAAAGAATCCTTTAATCTAGGAGAACATATAACTATTAAATATTTAGAATCTTCCAAAGCTTCAATAATAGGATCTTCCAAATTACTAGCTAATGGTAATTCTTCTTGATCTCTAAATACTCTTTTAAATGCTTTATGTTTAACACCTAATTTTTTCTTTAATTCTTTAGGTAATTCATAAGTTTCTAATATTCTATGTAAGTTTTCAGCAACAAATTTATCTAACTCACAATGTCTATAACTTATAAATGCATCATACTTAAATTCTTTTTTCTCCACACAAACCACCTCATAAACCTATTTAATTATAACATAAAAAGTAGGATAAACCTACTTTCTGTATTGTTTTTTATTTATAGAATCTGAAGTTTTATCAATACCATCTTCTTTTGATACAATAATACCTTTTAAAGATGCTTTATATAATTTACCTTTTTTAATTGTTTCTACTGTTTTATGCATATTTTCACTATAAATTTTATAATTTTTAGAATTCATATTAATCCCCCTTTGGACGTAATTTATTATAACATTTTGCGTTATAATTTCAAATTAACAATTAAATATTCAAATCCAAAACCATTATGGTATTAATACTACCATTTATTCATTTCGTTTCTTATTCTATTTTTATATCTAATTGGATTTAGTTTCTTAACATTACCAGAAGCATCTACACTTACTTCAGGAATATAAACACCTGTTTTAAGTTCAATATAATCAGCTACCAATCTTCTATGGCAAAATTCATCAATAGGTTCATGACACAATAATATTATATTTTCACCATAACGTTCATATAATATTTCTAATAATTCGGGTACATATAAATCTTTTAATCTAATACTATAAAAACTTTCTATATACTCATCTTCTATCTGTTTCCTATAATCAATATATTCTTTACCACTTAATTTATTTAATTCTTCTAATTTAGCAGCATATGGATTATAAGTAACTAATTTAGGTGCCAACTTTTTATACGCAGGTCCAAAATATCCCCATGCATGACCACCATCACCAGTAATAGAAACTGTATTGCCACTTTTAACATTTTCATAACTACCAGTACCTAATATTATTTTAGAAAAATCTTCCATATTATCACCTCATGTAAATTAAAAAGTAAAATAATCTACCCTCTAATATATTTCTTTTGTATATCCCTATCAATTATATAATGATCTTCAGTAAGTATTTCACCTAAATAAGGAATATCTGTAAGAGAACTTTTTATTAAATTCCCAAATAAATCCTTCATATCACCTAATGTTTTAATTCTTTCACTATATATAACATATTGTTTCATACTTAATACTAACATATCATATATAGAACATAACATAGATAAAAATAATGATTGTCTATCTAAATTCTCATTTATTCTTGGACTAACACCTAACATTTTATGGTAATTAGACATTATAACAGATATAAAAGGACTATGATTACCATTATAGCAACATCCATCTATATCACTTATTCTTATATCACCATTACCATTAATTAATATATTATCAAAAGTAAAATCTTGCAAAACTATACCATTTTCATGTAATTCTTTTAATACTTTTGAAACCTTTTTAGTAGCCTCAAAAATATCATTAACATCTACTTCTTTAACTCTTGCAAATCTATCAAACATATTAATTGAATTAGGAAAATAATCCATTGTATAACCTACAAGTGTATCTCCATCCATTATTAATTCTTTTGGAAATAACACATTATCTACTTTAATACCTTCCATATCATTAAACTTCTTTAATAATTGTGCCTTTTCATCACGATGTAGAGTATCAACAAACTTATAACATTTATCATCCTTAATTAATACTCTACTTTGTGTACCTTGAATCATACACATATTCAAAGATGTTAAATCAATATCTTTATATTTAATTATATCCATAAAACCACCTGAAATTGCCTATATAATATATTATTTTTAATAATTTGTAAAGTTGAAATAAAAAGGTAGAATTATCTTCTACCTTTACCAATTAACTTGTTTTTCACTTTCTTAATAATATATCTATTTAGCGCATCTAAATCCCATAATTAAACACTTGCCATGAATAGATTTGCCAAATATAGCAGTATAATCATCACTAATATCACGCATAGGATATTTCACTAAACTATAAGAAGCATCATCACCCAATAGTACTTTTGAAAACTCAAAGTTTTTAACATTACATAAAACAGAATTATTACCACTTAAATCATCTATATAACCTTTACAAGGATCATTATCTAGTTTATGTAATACACCATCTGTTTCTAACGATTCCATACCATCTAAATTAATAAACATTTGATTACAAAAATCTATACGTGATTTTAAACTAGCCATTTCTTCTAAAGGCATATTCTTAATCTTTCTTAAATAATAATTAGATAATATAGATTTTTCATTTAACAAATAAACAGATTTACCACCATTACTTAAAAGTAGTTTATCTCCATCAAAACCATAAAATGGAACTTCATATATTGAATTTGAGGCAAAATACTTAGGAACTTGTTTTTTAGCAACATCTATATAATGTTTAGTTTCTTCTTTTATTATATATTCCTTTAATTCATCTAAATTACCATTATCTAATAATTTAATCATTTCATTCCTTGATTTAATATCTATCATATTATCACCTACATAAATTTAATATAACTAATATAATAAATCATTTTAATTATTTTGTAAACAAAAAAGTAGGATATTCCTACTTTCTATTAAACCATCCATGTTTTTCTTCATCATCAGAATAATTAAAAATACTTTCTCTTGATGCAGGTGTTAAAGGAGATTTTGTTTCATCCTCATAAGCTACAACCGGTTTCTCTTCATCAGCGATTTCTACAACTTCCACATCTTCATCTTTTGTATTTTCAGAAATTTCATCTTCATTAGTTTCTTCCATTTCGTCTTCATCAGGTGTTGCTATAAAGTCCAATTGTTCATTTGTTGCTTTGACAATTAATGCACGTGCTTTATACAAATTTTCTAAATCTTCTTGGTTTAAATAACCTTTACGTACTAAAAAAACAAGGTCATCTGGTGAATAAAAGAATGCTAATTTAGCTAAATCGTATAAATTTCTTGCCTCCTTAACCCAAAATGGAGTTTTATGATCATTTTCTGTTACAAGAGTATTTAGCAATTCATCAAGATGTTCATCTTCTGGTAAATCAAACATATAATTACCTACCTTCCTAACATAAATATATTATATCAAATTAACACTCTTTATGCAAACAAAAAAGTAGGTTACCCTACTCATTTATTAAAGCCCAGCAATTAATTAAATATCTATTACTTGCTGAATCATAATTTTGTGGTTTATTAATAATAGTACCATTAACAGCCATAGCTCCACCATCTAAGTTAGCCGCATTATATGCTTTATAACGCATAAATATTTCTATAATAGAATTCATATCAATACCAATACTATGACCAACACTTCTACCATCAATTACTAATATTAATACAATACCATCTTTTCTTTGTCCAATAGCAGTTTTAAATATAATTGTAAAGAAAAAGTAGGATATACCTACTCAAAATAGAATAATTCTTCAAATTTCATATCTAACGCAACACATAGTATAAAGGCAAGTTTCGCTGACGGCTCATATTGACCAGTTTCTAGTGAACTAATCGTATTTCTTGAAACACCAACCATATTTGCTAAATCTTGTTGAGATAAATTCTTTTCTGCCCTTACTTCTTTTAATCTATTTTTTAATACTAATTCGTTTTTCATACTAAACTCTAAAATATTGATATACAAGTAAGATAGTTAATAATGACCATATAATAGCAGTAAAAATATTTAATCCACGAGATTGCTTAATTTTTATAGCCTTATAACCATACATAACCGCGTCATATATAGCTATTAATGAATATAATGCATAATTTGTACCTTTACCACTTAATATTTCATATGTGAAATATATAGCTGCTAGAATAAGCATCGTAATACCAGCTACATTAGCAGCTTTAGCCTCAATTTGAATTGCGTAAATATCTTTATTCTTATTTTCTTTCTTACTTTTTTCTAAAATTTCTTCCTTTTTCATAAATCCTCCTTGACAAGTTCACTTGTCATATTAAATATATCACTGCAAAGTATACTTGTCAAGTACTTTTTTAAAATTTTATAACTTTTGGTGCATCTGTAAATGAATATATAGTAGCTACTGCATCCTTAAAATATAAAACTAT
>ODAI012682068.1_pt1 | contig 11307 bp, 6 predicted proteins | sample 1539321 | NCBI WGS metagenome assembly ODAI01 (sample SAMN02144231, study PRJEB22623) | gut metagenome | biome: sheep rumen | host: Ovis aries | place: New Zealand
CGGCAACGCCAAGACGGTCGAGACCCATATCTTCGGGTTCGACCAGGATATCTATGGCCTGGACATCCGCATCACCTTCCTGGAGAAGATCCGCGACGAGCGCCGGTTCGACTCCCTGGAGGCGCTCGGCGCCCAGCTTTCCGCCGACCGCGACCGCTGTCTCGGGCGGTAGAAATGGGCCGGTTAAGGCCTTTTTTCTTTGTTGAATTGCAAGTGATTGATTCAGAGGATATAACGTGTTTTTGTCCTTGGGTGGACATTAAGGAATTCCGGGGACGTTTTTTCCTCTCTCTGCATGAAAAAGCCTACCTTTGCATAAACACAAAAACACGCAGAATCATGGTACGGTCTTTTGTTTTTTCCTGGCTTGCAATCATTCCTTTTTTCTTCGCAAGCTGTCATGTAGCCGTTGAGGCGGATGTCCCCAAGGATGTCATCTCCCATTCTCCGGAACGGATCCAGGACGCCAGTCTTCAGGTGACGACGGGAGAAATATCCACAAAACAAGATATGGATCGCCTGGCGGCCCGGAAAGCCATCGTGAAATATCTGAAAGAGCACAATGATGACCCGGAAAGGGCCGAAGGCCGTCGTCATCTCGTTGAGGTCTTGGAGCAGGCGATCGAAAGACAGGAGGCTCGCTCAGTCCGGCAGGAAGATGCCCGGATGGAACCTCTTCATGGGCGTCCGTCGGAATAGGGAATACCCTGTAAAGGATTCATCTCGATGTTCCGTTGTCAAACTATTGCCTCAGGACTTATGGTCCTTATGAGTTTACTGTCTGGTTGCCATGCAGACAGGTCGTCTTCTGACATGGGACAGGAAGTGGCAGTCCTTCTGGACCAAAGCATGAAAGCGCTGGACGGGGATGATTATATCGCGTCCAGCCGTTATTATCAGCAGGCCAGGACAATGGCGGAACAGTCCGGAGACCGGGCATTGCTGCAGTCCGTCTATGAGTTCCAGTACCTTCGGCTCCAGCATCCCGCGATATCGCATCTCTTGTCCGGAAGCCGTTCCCCCTTTTTTTCTGCACGCGCTGCACGGGAGTCCGGCGACAAGGAACGGTATGACTCCTTGTACCGTTCCATTACGTCTGATCCCGGGAATCCGTCGTACTACTTGCCGATGTTGCTGGACCGGATCCGTTATCTCCTCGAGTCGGAGCCTCCGGCGCCGGATGAAGCGCTGGCGTTGTTTCGGGACTTGTTTGAAAAGGAGGGTTATCTTGAGTCCTTCTCTTTTGCGAAGGCGCTGTACGGTTCGGGACAACGAGATTCCGCGATGCATGTTTTTAAGCGGTGCCGGGATGCTGTTCCGGTTCGGGACGAGTATGCCAGGCGCAGTGAGGCGGAGGAAACGCTTGCATGGATGGATTTGTGGGATGGAAATGCGGACAGTGCAGTCCTTCATTACAAGAACCTGGTGCGCTCCCTTTCGATGATGAACCAACGTCAGGAGCATTCATCGGATCTGATGCGGTCGTATGAATACAAAAGGAACGAAGAGTCTTCTGACAAAATCGAGAACCAGCGGAAGGTGCTGACACTGGGATTTTTTGCGTTCGTGTTGTTTATCCTGGCAGCATGGTCCCTCCATTCCCGTCAGAAGAACCGCTATCTGGCAGAAATCGAGCGGATCAACAGTATCATGGAGCAGTTGAAGATGCTGCTGACAGAAACGGAAACCGAGAAGGAGACGCTCCGGTCGCGCTTTGTAGCGCAGTACAAGGCGCAGTTTGTCACGCTCCGGAAATTGGCGGAAGAAACGTTGGTTGCGGAAAAACGCCGTGATTCCGAGCAATATCTTTTGCGGAAAATGGAGGATTTGACCCGGATGATACTGCATGACGAGCAGGGACATCGGGTTTTTGAATCCTTGCTGGATCGCGACCTGGACGGGATCATGTTGCACATCCGCTCGGATTATCCCGGGCGTCAGGAAAAAACGTATTGGTTGATCAGTTTCCTGATCGCCGGATTCGATGCGACCTCCATTTCTTTGTTCCTGGATTATTCCGTCGAGTCTGTCTATGTCCGGAAATCCAAGATTATCAAGGATTTCAAAGAGATGGAATCAGACAGGAAGGAATTGTACCTGTCGTATCTCTCCTGACGGAGCCGCTGATGAACAAAATAATCCGGGCGACCCTCGCGGGCGGCCCGGATTGTTTGTTTATGGGTGTTTATACGAACTATTTGCCAATGGCATTGTTGATTTCGAAAGCCAGGTAGCTATAGTGGTCCTTGTCTGCGCCGGAAGCGCTCTTGGCCCGCTTGTTCATGAGGGACTGGATGTCCTTGAGGATGCCGTAGAAGGCTTCCTTGTAGGAAATCTTGATGTCCGCTTCACGGGCGTTGGTGCCCAGCTGCTGCTTGGAGAGCTGCTGCAGGTCGATCAGGTAGCAGGGAAGTTCCTGGCTCAGGTCGACGGACAGGCTGCGGGAAGCGGCCGGGCCGGACTGCAGGTAATCCAGCTGGTTGAAGAGGTAGTAGACGAAGTAGTACTCCATCGTCCGGTCGGCGCGGGTCAGCTTGCGGCCCTTGATGCTGCCGGCGAAAGCCTCGTTGTAGAGATCCTGCAGGTATTCACGCTGGGTATACGGATCGTCGGAGAGCTTCTCCGAGTAGCCGATCTTCGGCATTTCGCTCAGCATGTTGCGGACCTGCGTGCCGATGTAGTCGTAGATCTTGTCGTTGGCCGGATCGAAGAGCCGGACGACCTCGGGATTCAGCATCCAGTTCGGGAGGTCGCGCAGCTGGTCGAAGACGAAGTGGATCGCCTCTTTCTGCTTGGCCTTGGGAACCGGGGTGAAAGCGGCCGTCTTGCCGTCGCCGTGGACCGGATACTCCAGGAAGTTGCCGCCGATGTATTTCTCGACATGGCCCATGTAGCGGTTGAGCTGGGAATAGACTTCGCTGTACATCTCGGAAGTGCGGGAATAGTCTTCGCCTTCCTTGACGGTCCATTCGACCAGGTGCTCCATCAGGCGCTTGAGGTTGCGGATGCCGTAGTCGGAAGCGAGGACGGCGTCATCGCCGAGGGATTCGGTCTGGGCGGCCGGATCCATGCTGGTCAGGACCTCCTGGGCCCCGTAGCGGTACATCGGATCGTTGTTGGTCTCGAGGATCCAGCGGTGGAGGGTCGGCTTTTCTTCTTCAGCGGTCTTCGCCTCGAAGATCGGCTTGTAACCCCACTTGATGGCGAACTTGTCATAGACGCCGATCAGCGGCGGCTGGAGCCAGGTCACGTCGTCGCCGGGCTGGGCAACATAGTTGTTGCGGGCGTAGTCCATGATGGACGGGGTCGTGCCGTACTTGTCGGTGAACGTCTTGCTGCGCAGGGAGTCGACCGGATACGCGTAAGAAGCGCGCATGTTGTGCATCAGGCCGAGGGTATGGCCGATTTCGTGGCTCATGACATAGCGGAGCATCTCGAACATCAGCTTGTCGGAGAAGACTTCCTTGCGGGCCTCCGGCTCAATGACCGAAGTCTGGACGAAGCGCCAGTTGTGGACGAGTTTCACGACATCATGGTAGAAGTAGACGGAGCCCTGGATGATTTCGCCGGAACGGGGGTCGACCCAGGACGGGCCCATGGCGTTGGCCACGTTGGTGGTGGCGTAGCGGACGCAGGAATAGCGGATGTCATCCGGGTCGAAGTCCGGGTCGTCCTTCGGGAATTCCTTGGCGACGATCGCGTTCTTGAAACCGATCTCCTCGAAAGCCATCTGCCAGTCTTCGATACCAGTCATGACCGCCTTCTTCCAGTTCTCGGGGAAAGCGTCGTCGACATAGTAGACGATCGGCTTGGCCGGCTCGACCAGTTCGCCGCGCTTGTAGCGTTCGACATCTTCCGGTTTCGGCTGGAGATCCCAGCGGTTGATATAGGTATAACGGGTCGTGCCGTCCTTCTTGTCGGAATACTGCATGTAGCTGTTGGAGAAGTATCCGATGCGGTTGTCCGCGAGGCGCGGGCGCATCGGCTCATCCTTCAGGCGGATCATGGAGACCGTCACGATGGCCGTGAACGGGCTGCCGCTGACGGTGTAGACCATCCGGCTCTTGACCATGATATTCTCCGGGAAAGCCTTGAATTCCACGATCGAGGACATGTCGGCCTTGAAGGAACCGGTCTTGTGGGTGGAACCGAGCAGGGCGTCCAGCGGGGAAGCCGGGATGAACGGGGACATGTACTTCTCATCGGCGCAGAAGAACTTCGTCACATCGATGACGGCGGCGGAGTCCGGGCCGAAGGTCTTGATCGGGAAGGCCTTCATGACCGGTTTCATGTAGTTGCGGTCGTAGCTGGTGCGGACGGCGTCGGTCGCGGTCACGGAAGCCTGGCGGGACAGGTCCAGCAGGGAGACCTTCTCGTCGTCGCGGCTCCACTCGCAGAAGAGCGGATCGCCCGGCATCTGGCCGGCGATGACGTCGCTGTTGTCGCTGATCGAGGAAACGCGGGAGGCGAGGAGCATCGGCTTGCCCATCTGGGCGTCCGGGATCTCAAGGTAGTAAACGGACTTGACCTTGTGGATCTTCATGATGCCCGAAGCGGTCTGAGCATCGGCCGTGATGACCTTGTCATACGCTTCGATCTTGCTCTTCTCTTCTTTTTTCTCTTCGGTCTTGTTGTCTTCAGCTGCGGCGCGGATCAGGTCTCCGAGAGCCGGCTGGGCGGAAGCGGTGAGGGTGGCGACCGCAAAGGCCGCCATCATCAGCAGTTTTCTGGATTGATTCATGTTTTGTTAGGTATAGTATAAGTGTTATTCCGTGGGGTATTTGGCGGCAACCTGGTCTCCGATTGCCTGCAGATCCACGCCCGTAGCGCTCTTGACGGCGTTGACGAGGATGTTGTACTTGATGCGGATCTTGTCGTATTTCTTGCAGAAGGCCTGCATCTCCTCGGAGGAAGTCGTCGTGATCTTCTGGACATACTGGTAGATATCCATCTCCGCCTTCGGCAGGAACAGGTACGTCGTGCCGTTGTTGAGGGAGTTGGTATGGTCATAATCCAAGAAGCCTTCGGTCATGTAGTCCTGCAGGTCGACGGCGGAGGAGAGGGAGTTGACGCCATAGTAGTCCTTGGAGACATCGTAGAACTCGTCCGGGATGCTGAGGCGCTCGTTCTGGACCAGATAGTTGGCCCAGAGGGAGGCGCTGAGTTCGCCTGCGGCGGCCTTGTATTCCTCCGGGGTCTTCGGGAGGGCATCCTCCCGCAGCCGGCCGACGATCATGCCGCTGCGCACGGAAGTGGCGTAGACATCGGTCGTCTCGTCGGAACTCTCGCTGGTCAGTTCGGAGGCCAGGTAGATCTTGAACGGCATGTAGCTCTTCTTGAAGGAGTTGTCATACAGTCCGAAGAAGACATCCTCGAGGTAGTTCATCGCCTGTTCGAGGAAAGCCGGGTCGATGCGGGTAGCATTGTAGTTGGAATAGGAATTCATATTCCATTTGTAGTCGACGTCGTTGTACTCATAGAATGTGGCGATGCCGAAGTTCTTGTACAACTCGTAGATGGCGTGCTTGCCCGGCTCGCTGCTGTCCTCGATGGTGAAGGCCGGGTCGTGGACTTCGCGGTCGAGCGCAGCTTCCTTGTAGCAGGCGGACAGGGCGAGGACCGCCGTAAGGAGCATCATTATATTCTTTTTCATGATGAGTTGCATTGTAAGGGTTATTCGGTTTCCTGGGCCTGGCGTTCCGGACGGCCGGTGTACTGTTCGATTTCCGTGTCGGTGTTGACGACGGCCATCGGGATCGGAATCGTGTAAGCCGGGTCGTTCTGCTCCAGGGTGAAGGTCAGGACGGCGCTCTGGTCCGCATAGTCCGTGTGGTAGACATGGGTGATGCTCGGGCGGTCCCATCGGCGCAGGTCGAACCAGCGGAACTTCTCGAAGCAGAACTCGCGGCGGCGTTCGTCACGGACGAACTGGATGATCTCCTGCTGGTCGGTCAGCGTCAGGTCCTTGTAGGCGGACGCGGAGAAACGGCTCCTGCGCAGGGTGTTGAGGTCGTCGACGGCCTGGAGGAAGTTCGAGGTGCGGGAAAGTGCCTCGGCGCGGGTCAGGTACGCTTCCGCCGTGCGGAGGGCGTAGCCCTGGATGCCGGTCGTCTCGTTGTCGAAATAGCACTTGTGCTGCACGAACTTGTAGCCGGTCAGGAAGTTGCCGGTACGGCGGATGAAGACGCCGTTGGAACGGTTGTACCGGTAGTCGCCGCTTTCATAGATGCCCTGCAGGGACGTGGACGGCGGGAAGAAACCGTTGGCGCCGGTCGAGGTGAACATCGAACCGCCATAGCCATAGGTGAAGAGGACTTCCGGATTGTTGCGGGAGAAGAAGTAGTCTGCGGTGGCCACTTCACCCAGGTTCCAGAGGGCGCCGCCGGTCTGCTCGATGACCTCGGTGGACATCTTCGCCGCATTGTCCCAATCCTGCATGAAGAGGTAGGTACGGGCGAGCAGCAGTTTGGCGGACTGGGCGTTCCAGCGCCAGATCTTGTTGGTGTTGCCGCCGGCTTCGAGGGCGGTGATGGCGTTCTTCAGGTCGTCCACGATGATGGCGTAGATGTCGGCGACGCTGGCGCGGTGGAAGTTGCGGTTCTCGGCACCGACCAGGTCGTTGACCGGGACGCCCATCGCGGAGGAAGCGGTAGCGGGATCATACGGCTCGCCGTAGATGTTGACCAGCATGAAGTAGGCGTAGGCGCGGATGGCAAGGGCCTCGCCGATGACGGTCTGGCGGTCTGCCTCCGTTCCTTCCGCCTCGTCGATGCCGTCAAGGATCATGTTGACGGTCAGGATCTGGTGGTAGAAGAAAGCCCAGGTACCGTCGGCGCTGATGGTATTCGTATAGGTGTATTCCGGGTTGGCCTGCCAGGTGTAGTAACCGAAGGCGGCGGCGCGGACGTCGCTGTTGCCCAGGAAACTCGGACGGGAGAACAGGTCGTCCACGTCGTCGGTCATGGCATCCAGCCATGCGGCATGGTTGACATTGTTCTGCTTGTCATAGATCTCGCCGTTGATCAGTTCGCTGTAGTCGCTGACTTTCTTCGGACGGATCTCGTCCTGGGAGTATTCCTCCAGGAATCCCGAGCAGGATGCGGCGAGCAACGAAGCGGCGGCCAAAAGGGTCAGATATATCTTTTTCATGATCGTTGCAGTTTAGAAGGTGAGGTCGAGGGAAAGGGAGAAGGAAGAAACCGGCGGGGTCGTGGCGCCGAAGCTGCCGAGACCGATCTGCTCAGGATCCTGTCCCTTGAGGTCCTTGGATGCCAGCAGGAAGAGGTTGTAAGCCTCGAAGCGGATATTGGCGTACTGGACGCGGAGTTTCTTGCAGAAGTCCTGCGGAAGGTTGTAGCGCAGGTAAGCGGAGCGCAGGCGCAGGAAGTCGGTGCGGACGACGCGCAGGTCGCTCTGGTTGTACATCTGCCAGCCGTTGTCGGCGATCTTGTACTGCCGGCGGCTGCCGAAGAGGCTCGTGAAGGACATGTTGTTGGTCGAAAGGGCCGGAATGTCGGTGGTCTGTTCGTCACCCGGCTGACGCCAGCGGTCGACGAATTCGGAGGACATGTTCTGCTCCGGGTTCGGCAGGTACTGGCCGGAATTGCTGTAGAGGTAATTCAGACGGCCCTTCGCACCGAGCTGGTAGGAGAAGAACAGGCCGAGGGTCAGGCCCTTCCAGGAGAAGTTGCTGCTGAAACCGCCCTGCATCAGCGGGACACGGTTGCCGGCAAGGTCGAAGACCTGGTCCATCATCTGCTCGAAGGTGGTATCTTCGCCTTCTTCCGTATCCTTGAAGGTCGGGAGACCCTGCTCGTTCAGGCCGGCGTACTTATAGGCGAAGAAGGAGTTCAGGGCGTAGCCCTTGAGGACGGCGCGGCCGTTGACATAGTCTTCCCAGGTATATCCGTTCTGGGCACCGCCGCGCGTGACGCGGTTGATGTTCCGGGCGGAGTTCAGGGACACGGACCAGCGGAAGTCCTTGGTGCGGACCGGAACGGCGTTGAGGATGAACTCGTAACCCTTGTTCATGATGTCGCCGACGTTGAGGCTCATCGTCGAGCTGCCGGTGGTCGGGGAGACCGGGGTGGAGACGATCTGGTCATGACCGGTCTTGTAGTAGTATTCGACGGTACCGCCGAGACGGTTGTCCAGGAAGGAGAAGTCGAGGGCGACGTCGAACGAGTTGGTCTTCTCCCATTTCAGGAAACGGTTCGGGAGCTTGGAGATGGTGCTGATGTAGTCGCCGGAGAACGGGTCCAGGCCGCCCATCTTGATGATCATGTTCGGGGTCTGGTCGTCGGAGACGTTACCCTGGATACCGTAGGAGGTACGGAGTGCCAGTTCGTTCATCCACATGACATCCTTGAAGAAAGGCTCGTTCATGATGTTCCAGCGGGCGGAAACGGACCAGATCGGGAGGAAGCGGGTGCTCTTGTCCTGGCCGAACTTGTTGGAACCGTCGGCGCGCACATTCGCATTGATGATATACCGGGAACGGTAGGCGTAGGATGCGATGGCGTAGAAGGACAGGTAGTTGGACAGGCGGTTGGTGACGACGTCCGGGCTCTCGAGGACCATCTGGCCGTAAGCAGGCCATTCGGCCGGGTTGATCTGGACGAATTTCTCACCGCGGTCCGGGAGGTAACCCCACTGGACGGTGCTGATACCGGTATAGCGGGTCGAGCGCGCTTCGGTACCGGCGGCCAGGGTCATGTTGTGGCGGCCGTTGAAGAGCTTGTTGTAGTCGGTCTGGAAACGGGCGGTGTAACCGAAGTTGCGGCTGTCCGCGGAGCGGAGTTCGCCGCCGTAAGGAAGCCGGCACTGGGAGGCGCGGAACGGTTCCGTCGGATCATCCGTCGGGAATTCGACGCCGAGTGGCAGCATACGCATGGAAGCGGCGGCATAGGTCTGCTCGTCGAACCAGCTCTTCTGGGTGGTGTTGGCGATGTTCATCGCGAGGGTGCCGGTCAGGCGGAGACCCGTGATGACGGTCCATTCGAGGTTCGCGTTGAAGTTGGCGCCGTCGTTGTTGATGGTCTGGCCGGAGTGGGCGATCTCGTGGAGGACATTGTAAGTCAGCGGGTTCTGGTTACCCATGGACTTGTTGTAGAAAGCCAGGCTGCCGTCCTCGTTGTAGAGCGGAATCGCGCGGGAGGTGTTGTAGGCGTAGCCGTACGGGGAGATGCTGCTGTGCAGGTAATCCTTCGCGGAGGTATTGGCGCGGACCTGGAAGGTTCCGATCAGGTTGTCACGGAAGCGGGCCTGGGTCTTGGCCATGACATTATAGGAAGTGACGCCGGTGCCCTTGACGTTCGCGTTTTCCTTGTTGAAGGAACCGGAGACATAATAGTTCAGGGTGTTGGTGCCGCCGGAAATGGAGACGTTGTGGCGCTGGGAGACGGAGGTGCGGTAGATGGCGTCGAACCAGTCCGTGTTGAGGACTTCCATGTCGGCGACCTTCTCGCGGAAGGTATCGTAGTCGATGTTCTTGTCATAGAGGTCATACAGCAGGCCTTCGTAACCGACGCGGGCCGGGACGAAGCGGTAGGTGAGACCCTTCTGTTCGATTTCACGGGAGACGTCGACCCTTTCCTGGGAATTCATCCGCTGCAGGCGGTTGTAGCCCGGGCGTTCGGTGACGGTCACGGAACCGGCGTAGTTGACCCTCGGGGTGCCGGTGCGGCCCTTCTTGGTCGTAACCACGATGACGCCGTTGGCGGCGCGGACACCGTAGATGGCGGTTGCGGACGCATCTTTCAGGACGTCGATGGATTCGATGTCAATCGGGTTGAGGCCGGAGATGGCGTTGCCGATCAGGTTGACGTTGTCCAGGTCGTTGAGTTCCTCGGTGGAGAGGCTGACCGGATCATCGAGGATGACACCGTCGACGACCCACAGCGGCTCACGGTTACCGGAGATGGTGGAGGTACCGCGGATACGGATCTTCGTGGCAGCACCCGGGGTCGAAGAGGAACCGAGGACCATGAGGCCCGGAATCTTGCCCTGGAGCATGTTGTCGACGGAGATGGCGTTGTTCTGGAGGACATCTTCGCCCGCAATCGACGAGATGGCGGAGGCGGACATGCGGCGGTCCAGTTTTTGGTAACCGGTGTTGACGACGGCTCCGATCAATTCTTCGCTGTCATCCAGCAGGGTGATGCGGTAGTTGTCGCGGTTGAGCGGATGCTCCTGGGTGACTTTGCCGATGCAGGAGAAGACCAGGATCTGGCCTTGCTTGTCAGGGACGCGGAGGGAGAAGGTACCGTTGTGGTCGGTGACCATGCCGATGGTCGTTCCCTTGATCATGACGGTGACGCCGAGCGCCGGCTGACCGTCTTCTTCGAGGACAGTACCGGTGACGGTCTTCATCGACTGGGCGGACACGATGCCGCTCCAGAGGAGGAGAAGGACAGCCAGCAGGGACTGTACGGAACAGAATCTTTTGCTGATTGGCATGTTGGGTTGATTTTTAGGATTGGTTAAGATATTTGATTCAACTTTTTTATTTCGCGCGGGATGCAATGTTGGGAAGAAAAAACTAGATTTCAAAATGAATAATTATTCCCCTAAAAACTGACAAATTAATCTTTTAAACGTTTTTTAGAAAGAAATTGTGAATTATTGGCGGCGCATTGGTTACAGTTTTTCGTTTGTTGAGGTTTTGATAAATGTAATTAAAATATCGATGTCCGCCGAATCCGCCCGTCGACTTGTTCGGTCATTTTTTAATTTTTGCGTCAAATCGGGCAAAAAGTATGTCTGACGTGCGTCTGGCCGTGCTTTTTTTGCTAACTTTGTTCCGTGATGAAAAATGTGACCCTGTCTGTAGCGGCGGTTTTGTCCTGCCTGTTTCTGGCCTTGTCCTGCCGGAGCGTTCCGAGCAGTCCGGAGGCGGCGGGCGGAGACAAATGGGGAACCTTGAACTGGATTCTCCTGCTTGAGCGTGCCTCTTCGGCGGAGGAAATGTACCCCGCTGCACTCCGCTCCATCGACCAAGGTGAGCGCATGGCCCGCGAAAGCGGCGACCGGCTCATGGAACAGGTCTTCCGTTTCGACCGGGGATATGTCCAGACCCGGACCGACAACCCGGCGGAAGGACTGGCGACGATGCAGGAAGTCATCGCCTGGCTGCGGGTCCAGCCGCAGGCCGGCATCCGCAATCCCAAAGACATCCTTTCCGTCTGCTACGGGTATCTGGTCGATGCTTATTCCAGCCTCGGCCGGTATGACGAAGCCATCGATGTGAGCATGCTCCGCCTGGACCTGCTGACCCGCCGGTATGCGTCCGGGGGGGACGCTTCCTAC